>Ga0187893_10000210_pt1 | contig 144867 bp, 150 predicted proteins | sample MA1701074metaG_FD_139574 | JGI IMG/M metagenome (GOLD analysis project Ga0187893, IMG submission 139574) | White microbial mat communities from a basaltic lava cave in the Kipuka Kanohina Cave System on the Island of Hawaii, USA - MA170107-4 metaG ...
ACTGCACCCACATCGTGTTCGAGATGGTCATCGTGATGGCTCCGGCGACTCCGGGAGTCATCATGGACTCGGGCTTCAGAAAGTCATCCATCTTTCCCATGACCGATCCTCCTTTGCCGAGACGAGCCGGATTCCGAATGTTTGGGTGAGGCCATTATAGAGGAAGCATTTTCCGCAGGCGAGATGAGGGAGTAATTTCAGGTCAGTTTTTTTCACCATCTATGGGTCTTCAGAAATATTGAGGGTATCGATTGTTTATTTCGATGGCTTAGCCTTTTTTTTGGTGGGTTGATGAGAGGTCGAGGCGCTGGTTGGGAAAGTTACTTCCCCGTCCTTCAAAGACATCAAGAGAATCCCATTCTCTTTCACCCAATTGAAAGGAATATTCCTCCTGTAGCGTTGTGGATACGGATCCGGATAATCCCTGAGCCAAACGTCGAAAAATTTTTGCTTAATCCAGTTACCGTGCGCGTACCGAAGATCAACTTGTCTCAGATGATTCCAATGATCAAAAAAGAGATGCCCGACGTTCATGTCCTGCCTGAGCTTATGCCTCCCCGTGTTCTTATGGTACTGGTATTCGTAATTTTTATGTCCTTCCGCAGATTTCACTTCATAACCGGATAAATCAATTCCCGCTCCTAATTTAGTGCCAAGGTCCTTAACAAGAATCGAGGCGAAAACCTCCCAATCAGACGGCATGGCCACTCCGCCGGGCTTGACCGCGCGAGCGCCATAGAGCCTGAGTTTTCCTTGGAGTGGTCCGTACATATATGCATGAAAGAACATCAATGCCTTCTCGAAATCTAAATCAGTTGGAAGGCCGCCAACTTTATAGGCTTGGGAGGGGCGCCGCTTTGAAGGGCGGTTCATCGATGCAATGACAGTCTAGGAATCAAGAAGAGGATTCACGCAATAATCAATTACCCATCCGACAGCTGGTACACACACAGCATCTCCGAAGCCAAACAAAGCTTGGTTATATGGCAGATTAATCTCAAAGGAATCGGGCACCCCTTGAAGGCGGGCATATTCTCGGGCCGTTAAGTTGCGAACGCTCCATCTGCCGTATCCTGCTTGGATCACAAACTGTTTGCTGCTACCACCACGAGGGGTTCTAAGACATCCAGCAATCCCATCGGCTCGTATTTCCGCCATGCATCCATTCGGGCGAACCCGCTTGTAAACAGTCGCGAATGATTTCTTTTTGAGTTCCGTGAGTGCATTCAACACTCTCTTGTGTCGTAGGCTCATCTGATGGAATAGATGGACTTGACGCCGCGGTTCCCACCAAACGGGCGATTTCTCCTCGAAATTCTCAATTATGTCCTCTAAGTCGTGTTTCCTTGTCGGAAGTGGAGGAAGAATAAGGTGATTCCATCTAAGTCGGGGGTTATCGCGAACAAACTGGATTAGCTGTTTGGGTCGAGCGGGGTGGGGTTGTAACTCAGAATTTCTGGGTGAAGCAGGAGATAACGAACCGACTATAAATAATCGAGGACGACTCTGAGGAACGAAGTTAACAGCATCTACCATGATCACATCACAGCTATATCCAAGCTTGCCAAGAGAATCCAGGATTGAATTTAGATCTTTACCTCCACGGGATGAAAGTAAGCCAACGACATTCTCTAAGACAACAACAAATGGCCTATGCCTGCCCATTTCGGTAATTATTCTGTGAAATTCCCAATAGGCTGACGAATGTCGACCGTTCAAACCGTCTCTATTTCCAGCGAGAGACAGGTCAATGCAAGGAAACGAAGCCGTCGCAAGGGCTACTTTAGGTAGAGAGCGAGCACGTATTTCTCTCACATCCCCAAGGAAAAAATCGCGGTGATCAAAATTGCTCCTATACATCTCGAACTTAGTGAGCGCTATGTCGTTTGCGAACGCTACCTCCCATCCAGATCGCTCTAGGGCCATCCGGACAAGTCCAATGCCAGCAAAAAATTCAGCTGCTAGTTTCATAAGGTTACGATACTCGCTTTAGGGCTCTCGTTACGCGCGATACAAGTCGCCTTGGATCGGATTTTAAATCGCTTTCCCATACCCGCATGACGTGCCAACCAAGACGACGAAGGTAACGAGTCGTTCTCTTATCTCTTTTTATGTTGTTCTTAATTTTCCTAATCCAGTACGAGCGATTTTTGGATCGAGAAAACTGTTTTTCAAGAGATGATAAACCGCGAAGCCGCCATTGACGACCATGCCAGAAATCCCCGTCTACAAAAACCGCAACCTTCTTACGCGGGAAAACCAAGTCAGGACGTCCAAGCACATTTTCGGGGTGCGAGCGAAACTTCAAACCTGAAGCTCGCAACGCCCTTTTCAATATGGCTTCTGGCCCTGTGTTCTTTGACCGAACAGCGGCCATGATCCGAGATATCGTGTGAGAATCTCGTCGCATAGCCACCTTCCGTTTGTGCTGATCATTATGCTTTCCTAAGCTAAATGTCAAGAGAAAAATACCACATATAGTATAGTTGAGTCATTCATTGCCAATATTTGGTAGTGACCTGATCGGTGAGGGGCACCTTCCTCCTCACACCGGCCACTCTTCCTCAGAAAAGGCCATATCCCAAAACATCCATTCATACCTCGAACTGATGATGAACGATTCTTCCATCCGCTCCTTCTCAGCGCGGCTTGCATCCTTTGCCCACTGGTCCACCTTCTTGCGCATCCATTTCTGGACCTCCGCAAACTCCGGCGAGGCGTAAAGCATGAGCCAGTCGCGGTAGGGATGGGACTTTGGCGGCTTTCCCTTCCGCAACAGGTGCTTGCCAACCACGCAGTAGATCCAGGCGCAGGGGAGGGCGACCACGGTGATCTCGCAGGCCGAGCCGGTCGCGGCGACCGCCAGCATGTGGCGCGTGTAGGCGAAGTTCGTCGGGGCCATCGGCACCGAGGTCATCTGCTTCGCGGTCATCCTCCACTTCCTGCCGTAGCTCTCGTGCAGGCTGCGCTCGACGATGATCGTGTCTTCCGCGAGCTTGTTGAAGTTCAGCGCGGATTCAGAATCCGGCGCCTTCTGCGCCGCTGCAGAAAATACCCTAGCCAGATCGCCCAAAAACCGCGCATCCTGGAGAATGTAGTATTTGAACTTCCGTTCCGGCAGTGTGCCATCACCAAGTTGGATTACGAACGGATGTTTCAACTGGGCATCCCAAATCGGCTGGGAAATCTTTCGCAGGTGTTCACTAAACGACATGGGCACTCCTTGGGAGATTATGGCTTGGGAACAAACCGATTCGTGAATAATTTCTCCAATGGCACGGATTTCTTGATGACGCCGCGTTTGAGCAGCCACTCCATCACAGATTTCCATCGGGCAGGGTCCTGCGTGAGCGTTTCCGGGAAATAGGGCCAGGTCTTGTCGAAGGTCTTGGCGGAGAGCGCCGGGTCGGCCATGGCGTTGGCCTTGATATAGATGCCCAGCGCTTCGTTCGGGTGCTGGTGTGTGAAGGTCAGCCCGCGCGTGAGCGCCTGCGTGAAGCCCCGGACGAGCTTCGGCTGCTCCACGACCATCCGGTCCGGGGTCATGACCACGAGTTGATAGAGGTCCGGCACGCCGTATTTCGTCGGACTGATGAACTCGACCGCCGCGCCGCGCGATTCAGCCTCCACCTGTTCGTAGTTTACGAAGGCGCCGAAGACCGCGTCGGCCTTGCCGGTTAGCAGCGCGTCGGTCAGGGCAAAGCCCACGTCCACCGGCAGGATATCGTCGAAGGTCAATCCGGCCGCCTCCAGCATGGTACCGAGGATCGGCAGGTCGATTTCCAATCCGGGCCAGCCCACGCGGCGGTGCTTGAGATTTTCCAGCCGCTTGACCGGCCCTTCCTTGAGATACATGAGGCAGACGACCGTGTGGACCAGGAGCGGCCCAATGGAGATCAGCGGCCAGCGCCGATCGCGGGCCTTGATGAGGTTGGTTTGCTCACCCACGCCGAAGTCGGCCTTGCCGCGTGCAACCAGTTCAAGCGATTCCTCCGGAACGGTCGGGATGACGATGGAGAGGTCCAGGCCTTCCTCGCGAAAGAAGCCCTGTTCTTTGGCAACGATGAAGGGCAGGTGGTCGGGGTTCAGAAACCATTCGAGGGCGAGGGTGACTAATTGGCGGCGGGGCGTGGAGCGTGAGGCACGAGGCGCGGAACGCGAGACTTTCTTGGACGGCTTGCTCCTACGGGGTTGAGCCGGCATGCAGATCAGGTTTTCCCAAGCCTATTGATTCCGTCCAGCGCGGCTGTTCTGTAGCATTCCGCCAGCGTCGGGTAGTTGAAGACGTTGTGGACGAAGAAATCCACCTTGCCGCCGTAGGTGAGGACGGCCTGGCCGATGTGGATCAGCTCGGTGGCGCCTTCTCCGATGATATGGACGCCGAGCAGTTGCAGCGTGTCGCGGTGGAAGATCAACTTCAAGAGCCCGTCCAGGTCGCCGAAGATCTGCCCCCGCGCGATTTCCTTGTAGAAGGCCCGCCCGACTTCGTAAGGGACGTTCTCCTTGGACAGCTCCTCTTCGCTTTTGCCGACCGTGGAGATTTCAGGAATCGTGTAGATGCCGTAGGGCATCATCTTCGGCAGCTTGGACAGCTCGACCTTGAAAGCGTGACAGGTGGCCAGGCGGCCCTGCTCCATGGAGGTGGAGGCCAGGCCGGGGAAGCCGATGACGTCTCCGGCCGCGTAGATGTGCGGAACATCCGTCTGGTAAAACTCGTTGACCTTGATCAGGCCGGTCTTGTCCGTTGCGATGCCGACAGCTTTCAGATTCAACTCGTCGGTGTTGGAGCTGCGCCCCATCGAGAAGAGGAGCATGTCCGTGACCACCGTCTTGTTGCTTTTCAGGCCTGTGACGACACGGCCGCGTTCGTCGAGCTTGATCTCGCCGATCTCCTCGTTCAGGTTGACGTGCACGCCGTTCGTCCGCATCTGGTAGATCAGCGCCTGGATCACTTCCTGGTCCACGAAGCGGAGCAGCTCGTTCCGGCGATCGACCAGCGTCACCTTGACGCCGAAAGCGGCGAACATGGTGGCATATTCGCAGCCGATGACGCCGCCGCCCAGGACGGCCATGGTCTTGGGCATCGTGTCGGCGGACAGGATGCTGTCCGAGTCGCAAATGTTCTTGCTGTTGAAGGGAATGTCCGGCTCGTGCCGCGGGCGCGAGCCGGTCGCAATCACGATGAAGTCCGCGCTCAGGAGTTCCTCGTGCCCGTGCTGCGTCGTGACCAGGACCGTGTGCGCGTCGTGGAACGAGGCGGTGCCGTGGACGATCTCCACGTCGTTGCGCTCGAGCTGGTTGGTGATGATGGCCAGCTCGTTTTTGATGACGTGATCCTTGCGCGCCATCAGGTCGTTGAGCGTGAAGCTTTTCTTCAGCGACACGGACATGTTGGTGAAGGCGCGCAGCTTGGCGCCGTGCAGGTAATAGATGGCGTCCTTGAGGGTCTTGCTGGGCAGCGTGCCGGTGTTGACGGAGGCGCCGCCGACCATCTCCTTTTCGACGACCGCGACCTTCTTGCGGAGCTTGGCCGCCTGAATGGCCGCCTTCTGGCCGGCGGGGCCGCTGCCGAGAACTAATAAGTCATAATGGGCCATGTTTACAGCAATCCCTTTGCCGCTTTGTACGCGGCGTCCATATCGGGCAACTGCGTCAATTCCGGCGCGATCTGCATGTAGCGGATCACGTTGTCCTTGTCCACGACCATGACGGTGCGGGCCAGGATGTGCGGGCCTTCGACCAGCAGCCCATAGGTCTTGCCGAAGTCCCCGCCGCGATAGTCGGAGAGAAAGGTCACGTTGGCGATCCTGGCCTCCTTGGCGAAGCGTCCCTGCGCGAAGGGCGTGTCCACGCTGATCGTGATCAGCTCGATCGTTTTGTCGAGGCCGCCGGTTTTCTCGCTGAGGTGGTGCGTCTGCTGCTCGCAGACCGGCGTATCCAGCGACGGCACCACGTTGATAATACGCACCTTGCCCCTGGTGTCGGCGAGATTGACCAGCGAGAGATCGCCCTTCGCCACCTTGACGTCGCGTAGTGTGTCTCCGACCTTGATACCCGGGCCGACGAGCGCCAGCGGGTCGCCCTTGAATGTGACGGTGTGGCCCTTGCCCGCGGTCGCGCTGCTGCTGGCCACCGGCAGGTCCTTGTACATGAAGCCGGTATCGGCGGGCTTGCCCTTGCCGTCGCAGCCGGTCATTCCGGCCAGGCACACGAGACCCAGTATCGAAAGGATGGTGTGATGGATTCGTGTCATGGCGGCCCCCCTGTCAAATTGTTACGCGAGGTCCATAGATTCGGCTGTTTGACCGACCGTGTCAAGACTTCAGGAACGTGATCAGCAGGGCATTCACCACCTCCGGCTGCTCCCACTGCGGGATGTGGCCGGCCTTGGGGACCAGCGCAAAGGAGGCTCCTTTAATGGCGGTCTGCAGCTCGCGGCCAACTTCAGGGAGGAATACTTTATCCTGCTCGCCCCAGATAACGAGGGTGGGGCGGCTGATCTCGCCGATGCGGAGCGCGAATCCCTGTTCCCACAGCGGCAGGCTTCTGGAGGTGGCCATCGCGGCCTGGATCAGTCCCGGCCGTTTGCGATTCTGATAAGAACGTTCGATCACCGCCGGCGTCAGCCGGCTGTGGTCGTGGACGATTTCTTTCAGCACGTCCTCCGTCACCCAGCGGCCCGCGAGCCAGTTGCCGAACCGGACCAGCCAGACCGGAACGGAGGTCTCGACTGCGCGCTTGATGAGCGGCCCCGTGAGTTTTTCGCGCACGCCCTTGGGCAGGCCGCTGATCAGGACAACGCGGTCCATCCGGTCCGGATGCGTCAGAGCCATGCCGATGACGGCTCCACTCCCCATCGAGTTGCCGACGAAAGAGGCTTTCTGAATGCCCAGCGCATCCATGAAGCCGCGGATGAAGGCGACGATTTCATCCGGTGTATAGGCGATATCCGGTTTGTCGGACAGGCCGGAGCCGGGCAGGTCCAGGGTGATGATGCGATAGTGAGCGGCGAGGGCGGCCTGCTGATATTCCCACTGCCACATGGAGCCGCCGAAGCCGTGGATGAGGATGACCGGCGGCCCGCCGCCGATATCGAGATAGGCGATGCGGGCTCCGTTGACCGTGACGGTCTGGACCGGCTGGCGCTGGAGTCCGTCGAACCAGGGCGGAATGTCTTGTGACGCCGCGCAGGCGGTCAACAGAATTGGAATCAGCAGGAGGGGACAGATGCGCGGCGCGAGCATGAGATGCCCGCTATTCTAATTGGACGAGAGTCTCATCCGGTTTCACGTCGTCGCCCTCGTTCACGTAGAGCGCGGCGACGGTGCCGGCGATGGGGGAGGGTAAGCGGTTTTCCATCTTCATCGCTTCGATGATCAGCACCGGATCGTCGGCCTTCACCTTGTCGCCCTTGGCGACCAGGACCTTGACGACGCGGCCGGGCATGGGTGAGGCGATGTCGCCGGGCTTGGCAGGCTTGGGCCGTTTCGGCTTGGCCTTGTCGCCGGTCTCCTGGGCTTCCGGCACGCCGGCCAGCACTTCCTGAATCGGCTCGAGCTGGACTTCCTCCAGCTTGTCGTTGATCCTGATGTAGTAGGGCTTGCGGCCGTCTTCCTTCCGGCCCGAGCCCGACACCTGGATGTGATAGGTCTCGCCGTGGACCGTGACGTTGAAGTCGATCGGCGCCAGGTGCAGCTCGTGCGCGACCTTGGGGCCGGCTTCCGGCGCCGGCGCGAGCGGCTCGGGCCTGAGCTCGCCCTTCTCCCGCGCGTCGAAAAACTCGCGTGCGATGGCGGGGAACAGCGCCAGCGACACGACATCCTCCGGCGACGTGGGTTTCCCGGCCAGTTCCTTGATGGCGGCCGGTAATTCCGGCTCCAGCCGGTCCGCCGGGCGGCCCTTGACCGGCCGCTCGTCGCCGATGGCGCGGGCGGCGACCTCCTTGCTCACCGGGCCCGGCGGCTTGCCGTAGTACCCGAGGAAATAATTCTTCGTCTCTGTGGTAATGACCTTGTACCGCTCCCCGGTCAGCACGTTGAGCGTGGCCTGCGACCCCACGATCTGGCTGCTCGGTGTGACCAGCGGCGGGTAGCCCATGTCCTTCCGTACGCGCGGCACTTCCTCGAGCACGTCCCGCATCTTCTCCAGCGCGTTTTGCTCGGCGAGCTGGGCGGCCAGGTTGGACAGCATGCCGCCGGGAATCTGCGAGGTCAGGATTTCGGCGTCCACGCCCGTGAAGTCGCTCTCGAACTGGTGGTACTTCTTCCGCGCCGCCCTGAAGTGCTCGGCAATCGGGATGAAACGCGGCAGTTGCAGCCCCGTGTCGTAGGGCGTGCCGCGCAGCGCCGCGACCATCGTTTCCGTCGGCGGGTGGGACGTGCCGCCGGCGAGCGGCGACATGGACGTGTCCAGAATGTCCAGGCCGCCCAGCACGGCCATCAGCGACGACATGGAGGCCATGCCCGACGTGTAGTGCGTGTGCAGGTGGATCGGCGCCCTGACCGCGACCTTGAGTTTCCGGACCAGCTGATAGGCGTCCATCGGCGCCAGCAGGCCCGCCATGTCCTTGATGCAGAGCGTGTCGGTGCCCAGGTCCTCCAGGCGTTTCGCCAGGTCCACGAAGTTGTCCAGCGTGTGGACGGGGCTGACGGTGTAACAGAGCGCGGCCTCGACGTGCTTGCCCTGGTCCTTCACGCATCGGACCGAGTGCTCGATGTTGCGGATGTCGTTGAGCGCGTCGAAGATGCGGAAGACGTCGATGCCGTTGGTCGCCGAGCGCTCGATGAACCGTTCCACGACGTCGTCCGCGTAGTGGCGGTAGCCCACGACGTTCTGCCCGCGCAGGAGCATTTGCAGTTTGGTATTGGGCATGGCGGCGCGCAGGGCGCGGAGCCGCTCCCACGGGTCTTCCTTGAGGAAGCGCAGGCAGGTGTCGAACGTGGCGCCGCCCCAGACTTCCAGCGACCAGTAGCCGATGGCGTCGAGCTTCTGCGCGATCGGCAGCATGTCCTCCGTGCGCATGCGCGTGGCCAGCAGCGACTGGTGGCCGTCGCGCAGGGCGACGTCCGTGATCAGCAGCTTCTTGCCCGGCGCCGGCGTGACGTCGAGCCCGGGCTTCCCTTTTGTCGTTTTCCTTGTCGGCATCTTCTTCGCCATCACTCAGAACTTATTAGAGTCCTTCATACGCCGCGATGGACGCGGAAATGGCCAGGACCAGATCCTCCGGCTCGATGTGGTCGTCATAGTTGAACACATCCGGATGCGTGTCCAGATAGGAGGTATCGAACTTGCCGGCCACGAAATCCGGCTCCTCCATGATCTTTTCCATGAACGGGATCGTCGTTTTGAGCCCGCGCAGGACATATTCCTCCAGCGAGCGGTGCATGCGGCTGACGGTTTCCTCCCAGGTGCGGCCGCGGACCGTGAGCTTGGCGAGCAGTCCGTCGTAGTAGGGCGGCACGTCGTAATCCTTATAGACCGCGCCGTCGATGCGCACGCCGATGCCGCCCGGCGAGAGGTATGCGGTGACTTTTCCCGTCACCGGCCTGAAATTGTTCCGTGGGTCCTCGGCATTGATGCGGCACTGGATCGCGTGGCCCTGGAGTGTCACATCGCTCTGCTTGAATTCGAGTGGCCGGCCGGCGGCGATCGTGATCTGCGCCCGCACGATGTCCACGGCGGTGATCTGCTCCGTCACCGTGTGCTCGACCTGGATGCGCGGGTTCATCTCGATGAAATAGTACTTGCCCTGCTGATCCAGGAGAAACTCGACGGTGCCCGCATTGTCATAATCCACCGCGCCGGCGATTTTCGTGGCGGCTTCGCCCATCTCCCTGCGCAACTCGGGCGTAAGGACGAGCGACGGCGCGATCTCGATCAATTTCTGGTGGCGGCGCTGGATGGAACAGTCGCGCTCGCCCAGGTGAATGCTGTTGCCGTGCTTGTCCGCGAGGATCTGGAATTCGATGTGGTGCGGCCGCTCGATGTATTTCTCGATGAAGACGCTGCCGTCGCCGAAGGCGGCCAGCGCTTCGCGCGAGGCGGTCTCCATGTTGATGCGCAGTTCCTGGTCGGACCGGACCACGCGCAGCCCGCGCCCGCCGCCGCCCGCGCTGGCCTTGATCATCACCGGATAGCCGGCGTTTCTGGCGAAGGCCAGGGCTTCGTCCACGCTGGTCACGGCCTGTTCCGTGCCCGGCACGATCGGCACGCCGACCTGTCTGGCCAGATTGCGCGCCTGGATCTTGTCGCCCATCAGATGGATGGCCTGCGGGGACGGGCCAATGAAGGTGATGCCCGAGGCCTGGCACAGGTGGGCGAAGCCGGCGTTTTCCGACAGGAAGCCATAGCCTGGATGGATCGCGTCGGCGCCGATGCGCTTGGCCAGATCCACGATTTGCTGGCCGTCCAGGAAGCCCTTCACGGGGCCGGGGCCGACGAGATAGGATTCGTCCGCTTTCTTGACGTAAATGCCTGTCGAGTCGGCTTCGGAATAAATGGCGGCCGTGGCGATGTTCAATTCGCGGCAGGCGCGAATGATGCGCATCGCAATCTCACCACGGTTGGCGACCAGAATTTTCTTAAACATCGCCGACTTTCACCATTCTGAAATTAAGCCGACAGAGACCGTGGGCGGCCTCAAAGTGGGTGTAAGGTAGCACAGGGGCTTAATTTGTGTCGAGAGAAGTTGGGCGCTGTGTCGAGGGCTTGTCGGCGGATGGCGTGGCCATCCGCCGGACGCGCCGGCTACTTGGATTGGACCAGGAAACCCTTGGAGCGGGCGTTGCCGCCGCCAGCGACGATGTCGATGAACGACATGCCGGCCCTGGTGTCGGGGACGGTCGCTTCGATCGTGGTGTCGTTGACGAATTTATACTCCACCTTGGTCGCGCCCGCGGCGCTGAAGGCCACGCCGTGGAAGCATTCCTTCGTGCCGAAGTTTTCGCCCTTGATGACGACCTTCTGTCCCGGCTTGGCTTCGTCCGGCTCGACCTTGTGGATCTTCGGCCGCTTGCTGCGGTCGCAGACCGGGTCCTTTTCCACCTTCTGCTCGTCGAAGCCCTTGATGGACTCGGTGCCGAACATGGTGAAGCCGGTGCCTTCCTCGATCTGGCCTTCCGGTTTTTTCTCTTCGGCCGCGAGCGGACCGGCCAGCACGACGATGAACACGGTGGCGATGATTGCGGACATCGATCGAGTCATGATGAGTCCCCCCTGAGAAAAAGTTACTTTTTCTGTTCCAGCGGTATATAGCCTTCGGTGTCCAGCACGGCCTGGCCGGTCGGCGAGAGCGCAAAGGCGATCAATGCATCCACCGTCGGGTTGGCTGCCTTCCTGTTCAGCAGAAGCAGCGGCCGGCGGAGCTTGTAGCGCCCGTCCTTCACCGTCGGCTTTTCCGGCTCGACCTTGTCGACTTGCAGGAGGCGGACGGCGACGCCCGAACTGACGGCTTCCAGGGCAGGGCCCATGGAAATGAAGGTCACGGCCGAGAGGGGCGGGAGTGTGCCGGCCACCGTCTTGATGACCTTGTCGTCGGTCTTGACGACCTGTGCGGGCTCGGGAATCTGGCCGGTAATGCCGAGCAGCTGCTCGAAGGTTTCGCGGATGTTCCGGTTCCGGGGACGGTCCAGCAGCAGGATTTTGGTGTCCGGCCCGCCCACCTCGGCCCAGAGCTTGACCTTGCCGGAGAAGACATCGGCGATCTGTTGCGAGGTGATCTCTTTCATGTGGTTCGCGAGGTTCACCATGATCACGATCCCGTCCCATCCGATCTGCGCGGCCTGGAGATCCGGATCCTCCCTGCCGGTCACGGCGATCTGCGCCTGGCCGCTCTTGACGAGCTCGACCGGCTTGGAATTTTCGTTCCACTGGATGTCCACGTAGGCGCGTGGGTTGGCCTTCTCGAACGCGCGGGCGAGTTTCTCGATGGCGTTGGCCTCCGGGCCGTTGCCGGCGATGACGAGATGGCCCGCCGTGTCCCCGGCGGAAAGCGGAGGCGCACCAATCAGCAGCAGCCCTATGCAGAGAATGACGAGAGCGGACGTGCGCATGTCAGGACGAGCTGTCGCCTCCCGAGCCGGAGTCGGATGCGGGAGGGGTGGCGGGGGGCTTGCGTTTGCCCATGATCGGCGGGAGTTTTCCGAACTTGTCCATCCGCTCGTGCAGCATGTCGTAGGCCTTGATCTCCTTGAATCCCGTCTTGTGGGTGCCCACGACTTTCGAGGCGAAGGCGGACAGCAGGCGCACGGCCTTCTTGGTCTTGCAGTGGGGGCAGACGGTGTCCTCGGCGCGGGCGCTCATCGGCTGGACGATTTCGAAGCCTTCGCCGCAGCCCTCGCACCGGTATTCGTACATCGGCATGGAGTCTGGAATCCTCCCAACGTGTGAACAAATTATAACTGATTTGACGGGCAGATGCGACCATCGCGCGTGGCGCGTCGGTCTTGACCGTGGCGCGGGCGGTCGAGTATCTTACAGCGTCCGTCCACCGGAGAGACGGGTTTGAACAAGAGAGGATCCCATGTCGTTGTTGATTCGTCGGTATAAGTTGACCAGCGGAATGATGCAGGAAGAGCGGATTGACGATCCGGACCGGATTGAACGGTATTTCAAGCTGTTCGAGAAGGACGATGTCAAGAAACTCCAGACCGGCGTCAAGGTGTTCATCGAAAAGGACGAGTGGCAGCTCCTGCCGTAAGCGCACCGTTCGGTGTCCGGCCATGATCTACTGGGTCCACATCGCCCGCCAGAACGATCGGACGATGCTCCATCGGGATCGCTGCCCGTCGGTCCCATCCCACAATATCACGACGGATTTCTGGGAAGGCGGCTGGTTCGACTATCCGGACAAGGAGCGGGCCCTGGTGGCCATGGAACAGTCCGGCACCAGCGACCACAGGAAATGTCCCCTCTGTAAGCCATGACCATGAGGCAATGGGCAATGGGCGATAGGCGATGGGCAGGAGAAGATTTCCCGCCCATGGCCCATAGCCTATAGCCTTGTGCCTGCTGGCATGCCGCGTCTTGCGCTCATTCTCACCACCCTGATCTGGGGTGCGACGTTTCCCGCCACCAAGGCCGCGCTCGCGCAGATACCCCCGTTCTCGTTCATGTGCCTGCGGTTCCTGCTCGGCGCGATCCTCGCCGTCGGCGTCTATCTGGCCATCGGAGGCCGGCTGCGGGTGGATCGCGACCTGCTGCGCATGAGCGGCATCGCCACGATTTTTCTTTTCCTCGGCTATGTGACCCAGACGCTCGGCTTGCAGACGACCACCGCGTCCAACTCGGCCTTCATCACGGTGCTGTACGTTATTTTCGTGCCGATCTTTTTGCGCCGGTTTCAGGGGCGCACCTGGTTCTCGGCGGGGCTGGCGCTGACGGGCCTCTGGTTCCTGATCAAGCCGTCGTTTGAGATGAATGTCGGGGATCTCTGGACGCTGGCCTGCGCCGTGGCCTTCGCTGCGCACATCGCCTGCATGGAAGCCTTCTCGCGCAGGGGCGAGGCCGCGCTCTTTTTTCTGTGGCAGATGATTCTTGTCACGGTGCTGCTCGGGCCGGCCATGCTGATCGAGGGGCCGACATGGGCGCAGGTGGCGCCGACCGGCATCTTATTGGTGGGGCTGGGCGTGACCGGCGGGCTGGCCACCGGCGCCTTTGCGGTACAAGTATGGGCGCAACGGATCCTGCCGGCGCAGCAGGTGGCGCTGATCTTTTCCCTGGAGCCGGCCTTTGCCGCCTGGCTGTCCTGGTATTTTCTCAGCGAGCAGATGAACGCGCAGGGCTGGCTCGGCAGCGGGCTGATCCTGGCCGGAGTCATCATCGGCGGGTTGGCGCCGCAGGAACCGGCAACGGATCGAGCCATCGAGCCCTCTGCCACGGCCTAGTCCATGGCGCAGAAATTTGGAAATAACAGATGGGTCAGGGAAGGTTGGCTCGACAATCGGACGGAAGGCTGTGTCGTCGGGCGCATCACCTTCGCGGTGATCGGGTCTGTGGACCTCTATTTGAAGGGCAATTTCCGAGGCGAGATTGCCGGCAAGGCCATCCGGTTCAACAATCCGACATTCGAAGACGACGACATGGCCGGACACGTCATCGGCGACATGGACAATCCCCAGATCGGCGAAGTGAATCTCATCTCATTCGATCCCCATCCGAATCTCGCTCCGCATCCTTATATTGAATGGTTCTCCATCCAGAAGAACCATTACCGCATCGAGCTGCAACCGCAAGACGCCAGAATTCTCTCCGAGAGCGACGCCAAGGAACTGGACCACGACAGCCAGGCGCTCCGGGACAGGCTGAGTTCGCAGGCGCGGTCCACCCGGGATCGCTCGGACTCGGAATGGGTCTAGAGTTTGTCGGGGTTTCGTCGCTTGAACTGCTTGAGGTGCGTGGCGATCATGCTCGCGACAAGGGTTTTGTCGAAGGGCCAGGCGTAGCGGATGGTGGCTTCCGGGTGGGCGCGCTTCAGCTTGTTGACGGTTTCCGGAATTTCGATCTCGGCATGCGACCCGCCGGGGGTGAACATGGACGAGACCACGGTGATGTCCCAGATGCCATCCTTGATAAGTTTCTCCACGGCCTCTTCCAGCGTCGGCGCGCAGAATTCGTTGTGGGCGATGGCGAGCCGGTCTCTCTTTAACAAAGGGCGCAACTGGTCGGCCAGGGATTCCAGTCCTTCTTTATAAGGATCGTTCTGCGGCGTGCGCGGCCAGCGGCGAATCTTCTGGTCTAATTCCAGTTCTTCCTGCGACATGGGCTTGCCCACCGCGCGGCGCTGTGCTTCCAGTTGCTTGAGTTTTCGGACCAGTTCATGCGGGCAGTCTTTCGGAACCCCGCCGTGTCCGACCAGCACGATGGCCCGGCTCATTTCATCCGCTCCAATTCTTCCAGCGCCTTGTACAGATCCGGATGGCGCAGAGTATAACCCAGTTCGGCCAGCAGTTTCCGGTTGCTGATCCGCTTGCCCGCCGTCGGATCGGCCGGCAGCGGCTTGGCCGTGCCCCAGCGCGACGCGGCGGTGTCCATGATCTCGGACCAGCGGCGGGGTGTTCCATCGCTCACATTATAGGTGTCGCCCGGCGTGCCGTCCTCGAGGGATGTCAGGATGATCGCGGCCAGGTCCTCGACGTGGATCAGGTTGACATAGCGGTGGGAATAGCCGACGCGGCCCTGACGAATCCAGTCCAATGGATTGCGGCCCGGACCGTAGATGCCGGCCACGCGTAATAGGATTGCGCCGCACCGCTCGCGCAGCAATTCCTCGCCGTGGACGCGGGCGATCGTGCGATCGACGGGAGCAGTTTCCTCCACCGGCTCGCCGCGCACGGCCTGGGGCGAGCCGTCGTAGGCGGAAGTGGCGCCCAGGACGACCAACCGATGCAGGCGCGTGGCGACCTGTTCGCCGAATGTCCCGACGGTATCCGGAGGCGCGGCCGGAAAGGTCCAGACCACGTCCGCCTGCGCCGGGATCGCGTCCCATGTCCCGGCATGGTCGAGGTCAAACCGGAGGCGCTGCTCTGGCGGAATGCCCTGCAGATTGGTTTCCGGCGCGCGGCTGGTGGCGAAAACGATGCGGCCCTCAGCCCTGGCCTGACGATACAGCACGCGGCCGGTATAGCCGGTGCCGAGGATGACAATTACTGGTGACGACATGGAGTGGGTTGTCTAGGCGCGATCACGTGAGTTGCAATAGTCGGACGCCCGCTTCAAAAAGTTCTTCAAGATTTGCGGATCGTGCAGCCGGTCTTCGTCTTCAACGGGCATCGCCGGAAAATGCGTTATGAACGCCTGCGCGAAGAGGCCGCCCCCCTCGGGCGTATCGACGCCCTGAGCATTGAGGAGGGGGACTTTCCCTATGCCGCAGCTCGGCGAGCGGGCCTTGAACACATAACCGGAGAGCTTTAACCGTTCAAGCTCGCGCAGCCGGCGCGCCACGAACTGCTGCATGGCGGCTGTGTGATCCACCTTGGTGGTGACGGTCACAAGCCGCGGCGATGCGGGTGTGCCTTCCAGGCGCATCGCTTCACGCGGCACGCCAAGCCCCGCTTCCACCTCTGGACACACGGGTATCCACTCGACTTGCCGGCTCAAGGTATCGGCGAGCAAGACGTCACGCTTGTGCCCGCCGTCGTAGCGGACGCGGTCGCCGAGCAGACACTGGCTGATGCCGATGCGAAGTCGTTTATCGGCCATGGATGGAGAGATTGGACGGACGGAATCCTATCGCCACGTGACAGCGGCAGCCCTTGGCGGTGAGGAGCTGTATTTGTCGCCGGATCGAATCCACGTACCGATCCTGGCGGGACTTGCCCGTGGCGAAGCGGACATTGAGGGGGCTCTGGTGACAGTAACCACGGCTGTGCATCTCAGCGACCAGGCGCTCGTGTCGAAGAAAGAGGGCCTTCCGCCGCCCTTTCCACCGGAGCGTTTCCGGATGGCGGGCATAGCCGTGCCTGCCTTGGGTGAGGATCGTCCAGATCGCATGCAGTTCACGATGCTCACCGAGCAGATGCGGGCGGCAGAGCCGCTTCGGTGATATGTCCCAGATCCTCATGCACCGCATTGTCATCGAGATGGCGGCGCGAAGGCAACTGTCATCCCTGCATGGGAGGACGCACAGTGGATTTCATAGCCGTCACGGGCTAGAATGCGACACTCATGAATGATCGTTTTCTGAAAGCCTGCCGCCGCGAGCCGGTGGACTGCACGCCGGTGTGGTTCATGCGGCAGGCCGGCCGCTACATGAAGGAATACCAGGCGGTCCGTGCCAGGCATTCCATTCTCGAGGTCTGCAAGACCCCCGAACTGGCCGCGCAGGTGACGCTGCAACCGATCGACCGTTTCCCCCTCGATGCTGCCATTATTTTTGCCGACATCCTGTTGCCGCTGGAACCGATGGGGCTGTCGCTTACGTTCACGGAGGGCGAAGGGCCGGTCATCAAGAATCCCGTCCGCGATCGCGCGGCGGCGGAGCGGCTCAAGCCTATTGACGGCGACGAGCTGCGTTATGTTGAAGAGGCGATCAAGCAGGCTCGCACGGCGCTCGCCGGGAAAGTGCCGCTGATTGGGTTTGCCGGCGCGCCGTTCACGCTGGCGAGCTACGCGATCGAAGGCGGCGGCTCGAAGAATTTCATTACAACGAAGCAATTCATGTACCGCGAGCCGGAGGCCTGGCACAAGCTCATGGACAAGCTGGCCCGCGTGGTGACCGGCTATCTGCGTCGGCAGATTCGCGCCGGCGCCCAGGCGGTGCAGCTCTTCGACAGTTGGGTCGGCTGTCTCTCGCCCGGCGACTATGCCGAGTACGTGCTGCCGCACGTGCAGCTGATCTTCGAAGGGCTGAAACGTGAAAATGTCCCGACGATTCACTTTGGCACCGGGACGTCCGGACTGCTCTCGCTCATGAAGGAAGCAGGCGGGACCGTGATCGGGGTGGACTGGCGCGTGCATCTGGACGAGGCCTGGACTGGGATTGGCCACGATGTCGCGGTGCAGGGCAATCTCGATCCGATGGTCCTGTTTGCTCCGCTGCACGAAATCGAACGGCGGGTGGAGGACATTCTCCGCCGTGCTGCCGGACGGCCAGGGCACATTTTCAACCTCGGCCACGGAATCCTGCCCAATACGCCTGTTGAGAGCGTGGCGGCCGCCGCTGAGTTTGTGCACAAACTCAGCCAGCGGTAGAACGCAGGCAATGGGCGATAGGCGATGGGCTATAGGCAAATTGCCTGGAAAACGCTGCTCCGACCTATTGCCTATAGCCCATAGCCTCGTGCCTACGCGAACGACCCTTGAGGAGTGAGCGGAATGCCTGGACCACAAAGACCGACGGCCATTTTATTGATGGCGGTTGGAGGACCGGACAAGCTGGAGAACGTCGAGCCCTACCTGCTGGATGTCCGCGGGGGACGGCCCACGCCGCCTGAACTGGTCGAAGAGATCAAGGAACGCTATCGCGCCACAGGCGGGAAGACGCCGGTGCTCGGCATCATGCGTGAAATTGTCCCGAAGTTGGAACACAAGCTCAACGGGCCTGGCGGCGAGCGGTATCGCGTCTATATCGGGTTCCGGCACTGGCATCCCTATATCAAGGACGCGTATGCGGAGCTGATGGACGAACAGCCGGAGCAGCTCATCGGCGTCTGCATGGCGCCGCAGTATTCCTCGATGAGCATCGGCGCCTATATCAAAAAGGTCGAAGAGGCGCGGGCGGCGGCAGGCGGAGACTTTCCGGTCAGCTACGTCCAAAGCTGGCACGAGCATCCGCGTTTGATCGACGCGATCGCCGGCAACATCACCACGGCGTTGCAGAAGTTTCCGGCTGATGTGCGCAACCGTGTGCCGGTTCTGTTCACGGCGCACAGCCTGCCGGAGCGCGTTTTGCAGATGAAGGATCCCTATCCCGATCATGTCAGGGCCACGATGGATGCCGTGTGCCGGAAACTCGGCGCCGTGACAGCGCGGTTTGCCTACCAGAGCCAGGGACGGTCGAATGAAAAGTGGCTGGGTCCCACCGTGGAGGAAACGCTCGACGCCCTGTGCCGGGACGGCCACCGGCATGTGCTGATGGCGCCGATCGGGTTCATCTCCGATCATTTGGAAGTGCTCTACGATATTGACATCGAATTGAAGCAGCGCGCGGCCACACAGGGAATGCACTTGGAGCGGATCGCGATGCTAAACACCACGCCGCCCTTGATTGAAATCCTTGCCTCCGTGATCGAGCAACACGCGGCCTTGCCGGTGCAATAACTTTTCTTGGTGTCCACGCAATCCACACAACCAGCCAGGCACGTCGCCATCGTCGGCGGCGGCATCGCCGGATTGTCGGCAGCGTTCAATCTCTACGAGCAGGCGGCCGGCGCGGGCGTGCCGCTGACCTGCACGCTGATCGAAGCAAGCCGCGACTGGGGCGGGAAGATCGTCACGCATCGGGTGGGCGACCTGACGATCGAAGCCGGACCCGATTCGTTTCTCTCTCAGAAGCCCTGGGGCCTCGAACTCTGCAACAAGCTGGGGCTGTCCGGCCGGCTCATCAACACCAACGAGCATCAGAAGAAGACCTTCGTCTTTTCGCGCGGGCGCCTGCGTGAGTTGCCGGAAGGGTTGGTCGTCATCGTGCCGACCAAGCTGGGGCCGTTTCTGAAAAGCGGGTTGGTCTCCTGGCCCGGCATCGCGCGCATGGGACTGGATCTCGTACTGCCGGCCAAACATGTCGACGGCGACGAGTCGCTGGCCTCGTTTTTCTCCAGGCGGCTCGGGCGCGAAGCCTTCGAGCGGGTGGTCGAGCCGCTGATGGCCGGCATCTACGCAGGCGATGCGACGCAGATCAGCCTCCGCGCGACCTTCCCGCGTTTTCTCGATCTCGAACGGCAACACGGCAGCCTGATCCGCGGGATGCTGGCCAGCCGGCCGGCCGGATCATCGTCCGGCCGTACCATGTTCGTGACGCTGCAGGACGGATTGGTGGAACTGGTGCAGGCGCTGCTGGCCCGGCTGACCACGGCAGGCGCGAAACTCGTGACGCAACAATCGGTTGTGGCCATGCGCGTGCGTCAAACCAGCACGAGCCATCCGATCGGATGGACCTACGACCTGACGCTGGACAACGGCTCGGTGATTTCCGCCGATGCGGTGGTGCTGGCGACACCGGCCTTTGTGTCGGCTGACCTGGTCCGGCCGCTTAGTCCACTTGCGTCGGAACTGCTGGGCGCGATTCTCTATGCGTCCACCGCCACGGTGTCGCTGGCCTACAAGGCCGGGACGCTTGGCGGCCAGGTCAACGGATTCGGATTTGTCGTACCGCGGGCGGAGGGCCGCGATCTGCTGGCGGCGACCTGGACATCCTTGAAGTGGCCGCACCGTGCCCCGGCCTCGCAGACACTGGTGCGCTGTTATCTTGGCGGAATCGGGCGGGAAAGAATTCTGCAAGAAGACGACGCGGCACTCATTCGCCGCGTGCAGGACGAATTACGGGACATGGCCGGCGTGACCGGCAAGCCGGCCTATGCCGAAGTGAACCGGTGGGACCACGGCATGCCGCAATACACGCTCGGACATCTGGACCGGCTGGAAAGCATCCAACGATCGCTCGACCGGTATCCCGGCCTGGTGCTGGCTGGCGCGGCCTATCGGGGCATCGGTATCCCGGACTGCATTCGTGATGGAACCGATGCGGCGAACGGGCTCATTCGGCTATTTGCCGGCGGACGTCCCGCGTGAGGGTTGCTCCATCTCTTCTGTAACCGTATAGTGAAACCGCGCATGGCCAATCCCTTTACCATTCTCAACGTCAGCGGTCCATACCGCGAGCCCCGCGAAGCGGTCTTCTCCTACGACTACTCCATCCAGCGGGCGACCTGGCCGACACCACATGGTGTGCGCGTCAAGGTCTCCGTGGCGGAGGAGTTGGATTATTTTAAAGCCAAAGTCCTTGAAATCCATGGCGGCAGTCCCGGCCAACAGTTGAAAATCTCTCAAATGCTCACGCGGCACATCGCCGACCATAAATTGCAGATCGCGAACGACGAGAACATGCTCAGCGAGCGGTTGGATGTCATGGTTGGACTCTTCACCGGCGCCCTGGCGCATCTGTTTCCGAAGTTGGAAGCGCGGATGAATGAATCGAAGGCCGCGTTACGACAGGAAATTCGCGAAAAAGTGAAACTCTGATTGCTCCTTCGTGCTCCACAGAATCTGTGGATAACTCTGTTGATATTCACCTACAAAATGCGCAATTGCCGCGTTTGGTGTGAGACTGAACGACTTGCCCACCTTTTAGTCATTGTGGTTCTCCAACGGGTTACCACAAGATATGGTGATTGCGAAGGCGAATCTGCGAAAACGGCCTGAAACGGTTAAGGGCTGAGCATAGGCTGTGTACGGGTGAGGCAAAAATCGTGCGCGAACTTTGAGACAGGCAAAGCGCGGGAAAACGTTGGCAACTCGAGAAAGTTTCTGCGACTGAACGTCAGAACAGCGCGCGATAGTGCCTGGAATGGATGCCGGACTCGTCCGCAAAGCCGATCGAAGCCTTATCAGGGTGTCCGGTGTCGTTTAAATCGATCCGATAGTGTCCACGCACGTGTTCCATGGCTGTTTCGAATGGAATGGCGCTCGGATAAAGCTCGCCGGGCGCATGCGCGCCGCGCGAGAGCACGCCGATGGCGTCGGCCTTTGCAAATTTCCCTTCAGAAAAAATAAAGATATCCGCCACCGCATGCTCGCCGAGCTTATGTTTGGGCGTGGTGGGCGGAAGCAGCGTCGTCAACCGGTTGGCCAGCCGGGCCTGCCGGAACCGCTTCAAGAGACCGGCGATCTGACTGTCGGTGGCCTGTTCGGGCACCAGCACACCGATCGCATTGAATTCCTTGGCAGTGGTTTTGACTTTGAAAATGATCGGGGCTGCGTCAACTTCCTCTTCCACGAGATTTTTTGAAGCCAGTTCGGGATTAACGGGCGCCTGGGTCTGCTTGCCTTTGGGCGTGGCCAGCCAGATGGCGAACCACAGACCGAGGATGACGGAGAGCACGACGACCAACGGATGCGCGCCGGCCCGTTTGCCCTCCTCATAAGGGTCTTCCGCTGTCTCGTTGTTCTGTTTTTGGTCAGGATCCATCGGCAACTACGCGGAACGCGGAGACAATTTTCGCTTGGCTTCTTCCCACAGAGAGTCCATCTCGGCCAATGTCATGGACTCGAGCGTCCGGCCCGTGCGCACGGCTTCGGCTTCGATGAAATGGAACCGGTCGGCAAAGCGGTCCGTGGCCCGCCGCAGGGCATCCTCCGGATTGACCTTGAGGAACCGCGCCAGGTTCACCAGCGAGAACAGCACGTCGCCCATCTCGTCCTCCAGGTGACGCTGGGCAGCGTTCCGTTCGGCGTCTCCGGCCTGTTCATTCCGGGCTCCATAGGCATCGGTCAATTCTGCAATTTCCTCCGTGACCTTGCCCATCACCTGATGGACTCCCTCGCCGTTTTGCGGCCAGTCGAAGCCCACGCGGGAGGCGCGGGCCTGGACCTGGAACGCCCTGAGCAAGGCAGGGAGCGTTTTGGGCACGCCGTCCAGCACCGATTCGGAACGGCCGGTCTGCTGCCGTTCGGATTTTTTGATCTGCTCCCAGTTGGAATAGACCTGGTCGGGCGTGAGCGAGCCGTCGCCTTTTTGGCCGAAGACATGCGGATGCCGGCGGACCAGTTTGTCCGCGAGCAACTGCATGACGTCCTGGACGGAGAAGGCCTTGCGTTCGGCCGCGATCTGGGCGTGGAAGAGAATCTGCAGCAGGAGATCGCCCAGTTCTTCGCGAAGCTTGGATTCGTCCTGTTTGTCGATCGTTTCCAGGACCTCGTAGGTCTCTTCCAGGAGATAGGGCTTCAGTGACTCGTGCGTCTGCTTGCGGTCCCAGGGGCAGCCGTCCGGCGCCCGGAGTTTCGCCATCAATTGCACCAACTCATCGAACCGTCCCGACATCGGCATAGCCTCATCATCTAAATGTTCGCGACATTATAGCTGTGTCGCTTGCGCAACACTAGGCCCTGTGATAGCGTACTCACAATATTTCAGGCGGTTAGGAACATGGCGAAGGAAGAAGAACAGGGCTTTGTCATTCGCGACAAGCGGGGACGGGGCGAGGAGCCTGCGGCATCCGAGCCCGGCCGTCCGGCTGCGTCGGAGTCCGGTCCGGTGCACGAGGCGGCGGGTCATGCGCACGATCCGCATCTGCCCGTCACCTTCTCGACCTTCGTCTTTTCGCTCAGCACTTCCGCCCTCATGCTCATGGGCGAACAGTTGGATCCGCGGCAGGGAAAGATTCCTGTCAACCTGCCGCAGGCCAAGGAGATCATCGACATCCTGTCCGTCCTGGAAACAAAAACGAATGGCAATCTGGACAAGGAAGAGCAGGCGATGCTCACGGACATGCTCTATGCTCTGCGGATGAAATATGTGGACCTGGCGTCCGGGAAAAAACCATCCTCCACTTCCTAGCGGATGTTGAAAAAGGCCGCCAGCTTTGTTCTCGGTCGCCCGTCTCCCTGCGACCTACCGAAAAACGTAGGTCTCGGTCGCCGGGTTCCCTGCGGCCTCGCTGAACGGCCTTTTTGAACATCCTGAGAATTTTTCTAGTAGCCGTCCGCGAGGGTATGGCTACATCTAGGAAAAGCAGACTCATGCACATCCTCATGATCGTGATCGCTTCCTTGTTGCTCGTCGGACCGGCCTGGGCCGGGAATCCGCAGTCGGACGCGAAGGCCCGCGCCGCGGCGCGGGCCGAGACCGGCTGGAAGCTGATCAGGGGCGGGAACTATCACCGCGCGGCGCAGACATTTACCGAGGCCACGGCGCTTGCGCCGGCCGATGCGTCGCTGCTGATCGGCCTTGGCGTGAGCCAGCATCTGCTTGTGAAGGACGAGCAGGCGGCAGCCACGTTTCAGAAAGCCCTGGCGCTCGACCCCGGCGCGACGCAAGCCCACAAGTTCCTCGGCGACATTTACGATCAAAGGGGTGAAATCAAAGCGGCGCTGGACCATTATGAGACCGCTGCCCGGCAGGACCCTAATGACGCCGGGATCAAAGGACGCGTGCTGGCCGCGCGCCGCGCCGCCGAAGCGGAGGCCGGATTGGACCGGCTGTTCAGTGCGCATTTTATCGTCAAGTTTCACCGCTCGACGGATCGCGCGATGGCCAATGCCGTGGCCGATCGGCTGGAAGCGGTCTATCGGACGATCGGGGCGCGGTGGTCTTATTTTCCGGTGTCCCGCGTCGTCGTCGTTCTCTACCCCCGCGAGCAGTTTCAGGGGGCGGCGTCTGGTCCGGGCTGGGCGCAAGGGTTGTTTGACGGCCGCATCCATCTGCCGGTGGAGCGGGTCTCGGGCGATCCGGCGTCGGCCGCCGCGGCATTGCGGCACGAGTATATGCACGCGGTCGTCCATCGGTTGAGCAGCGGGCAGGCGCCGGCCTGGCTGGATGAAGGGCTGGCTCTCTATATGGAGCGGGGACCGGATGCGGCCGGATCGTGGGAACGCGAAGGGCGGAAGATTCGCGCGGGCGAGCGGCCGCCGCTCGCGGCACTGCACCGGAGTTTTCTGGAACTGCCGGCGGGCGACGCCTCGCTGGCCTATGCGGAGAGCTACGGCGCCACCCGCGCCTTGATGCAGCGGCATGGCACGGCGCCGGTGCGCCGGTTGCTGGAGTCCCTGTCGGTCACGCCGGACTTTTCAGAAGCGTTTGAGAACCTGTTCCACGAGCGGTACAGCGATTTCGATTCGTCCTGGGTGACGGCCCAGGCCGGGAAGGGCAACTGATGCCTGGCCTGTTCGATCCATCGGTCAAGACCGGGAAGCCCGCGGAAGATTCCCGCCTCGCGGCGGCTTCCGGCCCCGGGAGTCAGTCGCAATCCGACGACTACGCCGGCGGATCTGACCGGCGCCGTCCGCACTGGACGCCGGTGTGGACCGTCCTCCTCCTGCTCGTGCCCTGCCTCGCGCTGACCTACTACTATGCGCAGGACATTCTGACCGGCGCCGCCGCTCCCGACGCGCTGCTGCCGGACGCGAGTTACGCCTTCGTGCTGCTGCTGCTCAATCTGGACCTGATCGGGTTCGTCGTGCTGACACTGCTGCTGTCGCGCAGCCTGATCAAGGCCTATTTCGAACGGCGGCATCGGCTGGTCGGGTCCGGTTTCCGCGCCAAGCTCGTGGCGGCCTTCATCGGCTTTTCGCTGATCCCGACCGTGCTGCTGGCGGTCGTGGCGAGCGGGCTGGTCACGAAGGCGATGGACGTCTGGTTCAACGATCAGATCGAGCAGGTGCTCAAGGATTCCCAGGACGTGGCCCGGATGCACCACGAGGGACACGTGGCCCTGGCGATCAACAACGCGCGGGCGATCAGCCTGGAAATCTACCGCGAGGAATGGATGAAGCGCGATCTGCGCGATCTGCTGGCGGCCGGCATGGCGCGCAAACGGGCGGAACACAATCTGGCCAGCATCGAGATCTATTCGCCGAAGCTGGAAGTGCTGACGAAGACCGTGGACCCGGCGGTGTCGGCCGCGGTCCTGGAATTGCCGATCGGGCAACTGGTCCTCCAGGTATTGAGCGGCCGGCAGGAGATGACCTCGGTGCAGGAGGCGCAGAGCGGGAGGTTGATCCGGGCCGGGTCCCCGATCGCCTCGAACGTGAAACAGGGCGAGATGGATGGCGTCGTGGTCGTGGCCGCCTATGTGCCGGAGTCGCTGCTGGCGAAGATGGAAGGCATTTCCAGGCAGTACACGGAGTACCGCCAGATCAAGGCCATGCAGAAGCCGATCAAGGTGGCGGCCTATCTCTTCGTCGCCGTGATCACGGTGATGATCCTGTTCGGCGCGACCTGGTTCGGATTTTACGTCGCGCGCGGCATCACGGTACCGATCCAGCGGCTGGCGGAGGCAACGGAATCCATCGCGCACGGCAATCTGGATGTCTCCATCAAGGTCAAGGCGACCGACGAGATCGGGACCCTGGTCGCGTCCTTCAACCGGATGGCCGAGGACCTGCGAAGCAGTAAATCGAAAATCGAAGAGGCCAACATCTCGCTCGATCGCCGCCGCGCCTACATCGAAGCGGTGCTGGCGACGGTGGCGGCGGGCGTGCTGTCCATCGACCGGGCCGGCACGATCACGACCGTAAATCCGTCGTCGGAACGCATCCTCGGCGTGTGGGGCGACCGGCTGCGCGGCCGTCCCGTCAACGAGGTATTCAAGGAGCTGAAGCTCGACCTGTTCCAGAACGCCTACGACCGCATCCACGCGGACGCGCTGGACACGCTCACGCTGGAAGGCGTGATGGAGGTGCAGGGGAAGCCGATGACCACCGTGCTGAATCTCTCGCGCATGCGGAACGAGGCCGGCAAGGACCTGGGCTTCGTGCTCGTGTTCGAGGACCTGACCGAGCTGATGAAGGCGCAGAAGGTGGCGACCTGGAAGGAAGTGGCGCAGCGCATCGCGCACGAGATCAAAAACCCGCTCACGCCCATCCAGTTGTCGGCGCAGCGGCTCCGGAAGAAATTCGACGAGAAGGCCCCGGACTTCAACAGCGTGTTCGAGGAATCCACGAGCGTGATCATCAGCGAGGTCAACAGCCTCAAGCGGATGGTGGACGAGTTTTCCAAGTATGCGCGGATGCCGGCGCCGCAGATGGCACGGCAGTCGCTCCACGACGTGGTGCGCGAAGTGGTGGCGCTCTACCGTGGCGCGCATCGCGACGTGCAATTCATCACGGAGCTGGACGAGGCCCTGCCGTACCTGAATTTCGACCGGGAGCAGATCAACCGCGTCTTCGTCAACCTGCTTGACAACGCGGTGCAGGCGATGGAGCAGCGGGGACGCGTGTGGATCACGACCCGGCACGATGCCAAGCGGCGGCGCGCGGTGGTCACGGTGGCGGACGACGGGCCGGGGATCAATCCCGAGGACCAGGACAAATTGTTCATTCCCTATTTCACCAGGAAGCGGACCGGCACGGGGCTTGGATTGGCCATCGTGCAGCGCATCATTACCGACCACGAGGGCCAGATTCGCGCCGGCCGCAATGAGCCGAAGGGCGCGGTGTTCACCTTTGATCTTCCGACGTAAGGGAGAGATGAATGGCGGAATCGATTCTGATCGTTGACGACGAACCGGCGATCCTGACGTCCCTGAGCAAGATTCTCGAGGACGAGGGCTACCAGATCGCCATGGCGAAGAGTGGCCAGGAGGCGTTGAAGATGCTGGGCGCCGATCCGCCGGATCTCATGATGCTCGACATCTGGATGCCCGAGCTGGACGGCATCGAGACGCTCAAGCGCGCACGCGAGCAGGCGCCGCAGGTGCAGGTCGTCATGATGTCGGGGCACGGCAACATCGAAACGGCCGTGAAGGCCATCAAGCTCGGCGCCTACGATTTCATCGAAAAACCGCTGTCACTGGAAAACGTGACGTTGCGCGTCCGCCACGCGCTCGACCAGCGCCGCCTCCAGGAGGAAAACAAAACGCTGCGCAGCAAAGTGGACCGGCAGTTCGAATTGGTCGGCACCTCGCCGGTCATGCAGAAGCTGCGGGCACTGATCAAGACCGCCGGACCGGCCAATGCCCGCGTGCTGATCGGCGGCGAAAACGGAACGGGCAAGGAACTGGTTGCCCGCGCGATCCATCAGCACAGCCCGCGCGCCGAGAAGCCGTTCGTGGCCGTCAATTGCGCGGCCATCCCTGAAACGCTGATCGAAAGCGAACTGCTCGGGCATGAGAAAGGCTCGTTCACCGGCGCGATGACGCAGAAGCGCGGCCAGTTCGAGCAGGCGGATGGCGGCACGCTGTTCCTGGACGAGATCGGCGACATGAGCCTGAGCACACAGGCCAAGGTCCTGCGCGTGCTGCAGGAGCAGCAGTTCATGCGCGTGGGCGGAACCAAGGTCATCAAGGTGGACGTGCGCGTGATCGCCGCATCCAACAAGGACCTGCAGGCGGAAATCAAGAAGGGGAATTTCCGGGACGACCTGTATTACCGGCTCAACGTGGTGCCGATCGAAGTGCCGCCGCTCCGTGAGCGGAGGCAGGACATCCCGATCCTGGTGAAGCATTTCCTCAAGACCCACGCGGAAGAGCAGAAGGTCAAGCCGAAGGACATCACGCCGGAGGCGATGGTGGCGCTGGAGCAGTACGACTGGCCGGGGAACATCAGGGAATTGCGCAACCTGATTGAGCGATTGATGATCATGGTACCGAGCGAAACCATCGATCCCTCCCACATCGGCCTGTTGTTGCAGTCGCACTCCACGGCCTCAGGCGGAACCGCGACGGCGCCCAGCCCGCTGGCGACCAGGAATTTCGACTCGCTGAAGGATGCGCGGAACGCCTTCGAGCGGGAATACATCAGCCGCAAGCTCCGCGAGCACAACTGGAACGTCTCCCGCACGGCGGACGACCTGCAGATCGAACGCAGCCATTTGCATCGGAAGATCAAATTGCTCAACGTCGAGCTGAGACCTGAAAACTAGCGGCCGCTCTATCGTCTGAACGGCATTTCCAATCGCATCGCGTCATTCTTCGTCCAATGTCCACGATCACCATCGAAAAACTTGTCCAGGGAGGGCGCGGGCTTGCCCGGCAGGAGGGACAGGTGCTGCTCGTGCGCGGGGCCATCCCGGGCGAGACGGTTTCGTTCAGGGGCGGCGCGAAGCGGAGGGGCGTCCAGGAAGGGACGGTGCACGAAGTTCTGAAGCCCTCGCCGGATCGGATTGCCGCGCCCTGTCCGGTCTATGAACTCTGCGGTGGCTGCCAGTTGCAGCACATCCAATATGAAGCGCAGCTCCGGTTCAAGCGGGAGATCCTGTCCGAAACGCTGACCCGCGTCGGCAAGTTGCAGATCGACATTCCTCCGATCGTGCCTTCTCCCAATCCCTACGGGTATCGGAGTTCGGTCCGCTTCGTGGTGTTCCGGAGCAAGGCCGGTTTCACGCTCGGGTTCCACGAGGAGGGATCGCATGCGCCTGTGGCTGCGGCTGGCTGCCTGCTCGTGCCAGAGGCGATGCGGAAAGTCATCGCGGATATGCAGGAGCGGCTGGCGCGTTACGGCAAGCTGCCGGTGCAGGCCGGCTCGCTGGAAGTCCGGCGGTCGGTGGCCTTTGGATCAACGCTCCTGTCGTGGCGGACCGGCCCGGCGCTGCGTTCGCAGGCGGAGAAACTGTTCGCGCTGTTTCAGGATGTGCCGAACGTCATCGGGCAGGTGGTGACGGCGGAGAATCGCGGGCGTTGGATAACCGGGCAGGATTGGATCGCCGACCGGCTGGACGATCTGCTCTTTCGCATCACGGATGGTTCCTTCATGCAGGCGAACTGGCCCCTGACCGAGACGCTCGCGCGCACGCTCGTCGAGTGGGCCTCTCCGTTGCAGGGACTTCGCGTGCTCGAACTCTATGCCGGCATCGGCCTGCTGGGCCTCCCGCTGGCCCGGCGCGGTGCGCTGGTGACGGAAGTGGAGGCGAATCGCTGGGCGCTGGCCGATGCTCGCCATGTCGCGAAGACCAACCATATCGGGCGGTGCCGGTTCCGGCATTTGAAGGCAGAGGATTGTCTGGTGTCGACCGGGGCCGGCGAGTATGACGCCGTACTCATGGACCCGCCGCGAACCGGTTTGAGCCCTGAGTCCCTGCGCGGGCTGCTGGCGCTCAACGTGCCGCGTCTGTTCTATCTGTCCTGCGATCCAGCGACACTGGCGCGCGATCTCGGCAAGCTCTGCGCGGGCGGATACCATATCGTACGTCTCCAGGCCTTCGATATGTTTCCTCAAACCTCACATATCGAAACCCTGGTCGAATTGGCTCGTTGACCTGTTTGCCGGCGCTCCGCTAAGATGCGTTTCACATGACCACGTACAAGCAGTCAGGGGTGGACATTGATGCCGGCAACGAGTTTGTCCGTCGGATCAAACCCTTCGTCCGCTCCACCTTCCGCCCAGAAGTTCTGACCGATCTCGGAGGCTTCGGCGGCCTCTTCAAGCTCCAGACCGACCGTTATAAGGAGCCGGTGCTTGTTTCCGGCACGGACGGCGTCGGCACCAAGCTCAAGATCGCCTTCTTGATGGATAAGCATGACACAGTCGGCATCGATCTGGTTGCCATGTGCGTGAACGACATTGCCGTGAGCGGGGCCGAGCCGCTGTTCTTTCTGGATTACTTTGCGACGGGGAAACTCGCCGTATCCAGGGGCGAGGCGGTCGTGCGCGGCATTGCCGAAGGCTGCAAGCAGGCCGGCTGCGCCCTGATCGGTGGCGAGACGGCGGAGATGCCGTCGTTCTATCCTGAAGGCGAGTACGACCTGGCCGGTTTTGCCGTCGGCGTGGTGGACAAGCCGAAGATCATCGACGGCGCGACGATCAAACCGGGCGACGTGCTGGTGGGGCTGGCCTCAACCGGCCTCCATAGTAACGGTTTTTCGCTGGCGCGCCGCGCGCTGTTCGAAGACGGGGGGTTGGATGTCCGCAGCAAGCTGGTGGACCTGGACCGGCCGCTGGGCGAGGTCCTGCTGACGCCGACCAGGATTTACGCGAAGCAGGTGCTGGCGCTGGCCGCCGAGTTCCATGTGAAGGGTGTCGCGCACATCACCGGCGGGGGGCTGACGGAAAATCTTCCGCGCGTGTTTCCGAAGGACTGCAAGGCGCAGCTCCGCCGCGGGTCGTGGCCGGTTCCGACGATCTTTTCGCTCATCAGGAAAATCGGCCGCGTGGACGAGGCCGAAATGCACCGGGTGTTCAACATGGGCATCGGGCTCGTGTTGATCGTGCCGGCCAGGGACGCCGATGCCGTGATCGCCAAAGCCGCAACGCTCGGAGACAAGGGCTACAGGATCGGTGAAATGGTCGCAGGCGAGCCCTGCGTGGAGTATGTCGGGTAGAGCGGCGAAGAAGCTTCGCGTCGGCGTGCTCGCTTCCGGGCGCGGCTCCAACCTCCAGGCCATCATCGATGCGATCGAAGCAGGAAAATTAGACGCGCAGATCGTCCTCGTCCTCAGCAATAAGCAAGACGCCGTGGCACTTGAACGGGCACGGAAGCACGGCCTCGCCGATGTGTTTCTCGATCCCAAGCCCTTTACCGGCCGGCCGGACTCGCGTGAAACCTACGATCGCGCGGTATTGGATGTGCTGAGGAAGCACGACGTCGAACTGGTGCTCCTTGCCGGCTACATGAGAATCGTCACGTCCGTGCTGGTGAAGGCCTACGAAAACCGGATGATGAACATCCATCCCTCGCTCCTGCCGTCGTTCCCCGGGTTGGACGTGCAGAAGAAGGCTCTCGAGCATGGGGTGAAACTCTCCGGCTGCACCGTACATTTCGTGACCGAAGGCGTGGACGAGGGGCCGATCATCATCCAGGCGGCTGTGCCGATCGTGGAAGGGGACACGCCCGAGACGCTGGCCGCGCGGATTTTGGCCGAAGAACACAAGATCTACCCCAGGGCCGTGCAGCTCTACGCCGAGGGCCGGCTGAAAGTGGACGGGCGCGTAGTGCGTATCAGCGGTGCCTCATGAATATTCAGCTAGACATCATTGACGAGCAGCTCCGCATGGGGCGTCTCAAACGCGCTGTGGATATCACGGCCTATTGGTTGGAACAGGGATCGTTCAGCCACGAAGAGGCCTTGTCCATCATCGAACATGCCCGAAGGGAAATTCTCCAGCTCTGTCCGGGCAAGGAAGAGGTCTTTGAACTGGTCATCCGGCCCCGGTTCCTGCGGATTCTCAACGAGCGGGCGCTGATTCAGTGGGGCAGGGCAGATTCGCTCAATTGACTAGAGTCCACGCAAGCGGTCGTGTATAATTCCGTCCGTCACTCTTCGCTTCGCAATCCGCCATTTGCCATATCTGGTCTGGAGTGGGGGGCTAGCTCAGTTGGGAGAGCGCGTCGTTCGCAACGACGAGGTCGGGGGTTCGATCCCCCTGCCCTCCACCAAACCGCGCTTGCGCGTGCCGCTGCCTATTCAGGTCTTCTCGTAACTGCGGCGGCGGATAACATCTCAATTGATCCTGATTTTCAGAACATTGCATCGCTGTCATTGATTGATGGTGTTGCGGCAATCCACGATGGCGGCGGTCAGCAGTTCTTCCATGATCCTGCCGAGTCGCGTTTTCTCGTCCGGTTGCAGGTCCGTAAACTGGAGACCGAATCCGTTCGGGCGGACCGAGCAGACGGTCGCCTTCTGGATCATGACCGGTGGTTCCCTCTCTGACAGCGAGAGCTCTATTCTCAGTTCCGATCCTTGCGTCAGGGCGACGTCCACTTCCAGGGAGCAGCCGCCCATCGTAATTTCCTTGACGACGCCTGTATGCGGGTACTTGCTCTGGCTGGTCCAGAGTCTGGCCGGGAACTCCACCGGGACGCGCACGTAGTGGCGGCGGGTTGCCGTGTCCGGCTCAGCGGCGGGTTTTTCTTTCGGCACGGGCGGGGTGGCCCGAAACAACTTGGTGCAGAGCTGGCAGCGGTAGGCCAGGAGACCTCTGAGGGTCGCGGTCGTGTCGGCGGCATCCTCCTCCACGACGCGCTTCGTAAAGTATTTGCCGCATTGCGGGCAGGGCGGTGTCACCCAGGCGTTTTGGGCGGAAAATATTTTCGAGGCATTCGAGAGTTCCCACTTAGCAAAATCGAGCCTGCAGAAGGGGCAAATTCCCTGGCCTTCTCGAATATCACCGCGGCAGACAGGGCACATCTTCATCGAGTGGTTCTCCTTGACAGTGCATGTCTGGTGGTTCTACCAATTCGCGGGGCAAACCTGCCAAACGAATGATGATTTGGAGTCCTTGCGCGCGCGAAGTATAGCACAGCGTCTTGATTGTGCAGGCAAGGGTTTGCCTACGTTCGCCTTCGTTGGAGGAGCAACCTCCATTCGCGCAACACTTTAATATTTAAGGTGAAAATCGTAATGAATTGGACGGGGAGAGTGATGGGGAGCGAGAAGAAGATCGAGGACCTGCTTGCAGCAGGCGAGACGCTACCTCCCGCTCCTAATTTCAATCTCCCTCAACGACTGTGTATAAGGCGCGCAGAAGTCGCGTGATTTTTGCGGATCGCTCTCATACTTTTTGAGGCATTCACGGTAGGCCTTCATCAACTCTGCCCGTTCTTCTTGAATATCTGCCTGGGTTTTCTTCAGCCGGAAGTCTTCCCAGAAACAGCCCGTTAGTCCGCTGAGCATCGTGCAGAGTATGCAAAACATTAGCAGCGGTCTCGATAGTTTCATCTTGAGTTATCCCTTGCTAGTTTCGATTTTACCAGGTCGCTGACCTGCTTGCCGTCGACCGTCTGCCCCGCCAGCTTTGCCATGACGGCTTTCATCAGATTGCCCATGTCTTTCATCGAAGAGGCGCCGGTTTCCGTGATCGCCGCCTCGACAGCCTGCACAATGGCTTCCGGCGAGGCGGCCTTGGGCAGGTATCCCTCGATGATCGTGATTTCCTTGATCTCCTTCGCGGACAGATCGTCGCGCTTGGCCTTCTGGTACTGTTCGATGGATTCCCGCCGCTGCTTAAGCATATTGGTCATGACCTTGCTCATCTCGGCGTCGTCGAGACTCTTCTTGAGCTCGATCTCTTTGTTCAGTAGCGCGGCTTTGATCATGCGGATGACGTCCATCCTGAGCTGATCTTTGGCCTTCATGGCTTCTTTGAGGTCATTCGAGAGACGGTCGGGAAGCGACATGGCGTGCCTTTCTGTTGATTCTCTGCAAAGTTCCGATGCAGGCGAGAATAGTCTGCGGCAGTGGCGGAGTCAAGGTTCACAGAGTACAATGAAGTTACGTCATTGAAAAGGAGACACGCATGAAAATCCTGACAGCTGTGCTGATTCCAATGATCTGGTTCGCTGTGGCCGGCTGTGCGGAGCAGAAGGCCACTCCGGCGCCGTCGCAGCGACAGGTGCAGTCGGACTCCGACCGGTTTTTCGACAAGATGAAACAGGATGAGCGGGACCACGGAGCAGAGCCAGGGAAGTAGGGGGCGCGTTACTGCCGGCTTTCCCGTCCGGCGAACACGTCGGTGAATGGTTTCACGAACGGCAGCTCGGTGACGAGCTGCCGGTGGGTGATCGGTTCGACGGAGCGCGGTTCGCGAAACGTTCTCAGGAGACCGAGCGACACGAGCAGCCGCAGGACGCCGGAAATAAAAAAGACCGCCTGCAGGTTCGATGCGAGCGATAATTCGATTCCGGCCAGCGTGAGTTGAGCCGGCACCACCGTGGCCAGCCAGCTTCCGAGCATCGCCCCTGCAAACCAGCCCATCGCATTGATCGTGTTCGAGACTGCGATGCCCTTGGCCCGGTCCTCCGGGTGCACGGCGTCGAACACGTAATTCTGCAAACCCAGCGCGAGTCCGGCCCAGACCATGCCGCCGAAGAAGTTCACCATCACCAGATAGCCGACGCTCGTGCCGAATAGATAGAGCATCGGCAGAAACGGCACGATCAGGCCGGTGGCCACGAGCAGTTTCTTGTTCCCGAAGCGGTCGCTGAGGCGTCCCCACGGTTTCAGCGTGAGAAATTGTCCCAGCACGCCTGCGGCCAGCCAGGAGGCATACATCCAATAGGAATAATGCAGGTCTCTCAGAAGATAAATGACAAAGTAGGGGCCGGAGATCAGGACACAGACGTGCATCAGCCCCGAGAACCACAGGAAGCGCTTGTAGTTGACGCTCCGTTCGTGTCGCAGAAATTCAAGCAGGCGGAATTCTGCTTCCCGCGTCGCCGGCACGGCTGATTCGTCCATGCGGTTCAGGTAGCTGGTCGACAGCAATCGCGCGGTCGAGGCGGCAAGGAAGATCGACGCAAACCCCGCCCAGGCACGTTCGTGCGATTCCGCTCCATGCAAAATGAGGCCGGCGGCGCAGAGCGCGGAGAAACTCAGGACCGTCATCACCTTGCTCCGTCGCGCAAAATAGGCTCCGCGTTCGTTGGGGCTGACCAGATCGGTGATCAGGCTATTCCAGGCCGGGACGGCAAAATGGCCCAGGCCGAAATAGGCGACCGTGCAGGCGATGAGAATCCATGGGCCGTAGGTTGGTGATAGCAGGGGCAATATCAACAGCGGCAGCCAGGACAGGGCCTGGCCCGCTGCACCGGCCAGCATGATGGTTTTGCGGTGCTGGAACCGGTTCAGGGCCTTGACCGAAAGCAGCTGCGTCCAGGTGCCGACCAGTTGCGGCAGGGCGGAGAGCAACCCGACCTGCAACGGTGTGGCGTGCAGGAGCAGCGCAAAGGCGGACAGATATTGTTCGCCGCCGCCCTGCATGATGGCCTGGCAGGCGCCATCCCGGATGCCATAGCGTCGGCTCTGTTCGCCCGCGGGGTTGTGAGTGGAAGACACGCCGGACACGCGCGCATTATAGCAGATAGCCGCCCGCAGGCCGCTCGCGCGCGGTTGCATTGGGGATGGCCTTGCAGTAGGCTGGTTTTATGTTCAGTGGATTGGTCCAACTCGTGATCCGACGGGCGATGTGGGCGGGAATGTTGGTGGGAGTGCTGTGCCTGATGGCGCCGGCTGTGGGATCGGCCAGCGATGCGATGGCGCCGAAGGAACAGAGCAACACCGGTGATATTGATCCCTCCAAGTTGCCCTCATTTGATCAGCAGAAGCAGGGTGTGCCGCAATCTCTCTTCGTGTCCATCCACATGGCCAGAGGATTCCAGGAAGAATGGGACAGCTTCGGCCGCAAGGGCTGGTACACGCAGGACCCGCGCCTCAAGCCCATCGATCCCGGCACGACGGTCTTTGCGCCGGATGCGCCGGCCGTCTACATTGTCTTCGAAGTCGCACCACTGGAAGACCCCGCTCAGTTCAGCGCGCAGTGGTTTTTAGTGGACAAGGACGGCAAGCCTTCGGCGGAGCCGGCCGGCAAGGACACGCTCGAAGTGCCTGGGCATGAGCGCTATGGCTATCTCGAGTTGAAAAAGCCGGCCAATGGAAACTGGCAGAAAGGCCACTACCTGGTGAAGCTGTTCATCACGCCACTGGGTCAGCAGCCGTTCCACGCGGCCAACCAGGTCGGAACGATGCAGTTCAAAATCACCGATCAGCCTGTGGCAGCGACGAAATAATCTCTCCCTCATCTTCTCGATGCCCATTTACGAATATCTCGCCGAGCAATGTCTTCAAAAGCCGGCCTGTTCCAGGCGCAAGGAATACATTCAGGGTGTTTCGGAGCCGGCCCTGACCGGGTGCCGTGAATGCGAGGCGCCGATCCGGCGCGTGATGTCGTCCTTTGCAGCCCGCTCCGGCGCGGTCGGTGTTTCGACGCCGGACCCGACCGGGTTGAACATGACCAACATTCCGGCTCCCTCCACCATGCCGTCGGACGGAGAAGGCGGCTGCGGGCACGACCACGGCCACTGACGTGGACAGTAAAAGTGAAAAGTAAAAAGTGAAAGGTTGAAGAGCGAAGAATGAAAATCACGGATCCGGAAAAGCTGGCGTTGCTCTACGAGCGGTTCCGGGACGTGTGTCTGGTCGAAAAGGAAGTCTGGAAGGAAATCTTCCTGCAGCGGGACGCGGTCCAGGGAGGGCCCGTGCTCACGAACCGGCAGGATCGGTATGAAGTGGTGATTGACGATCCGGAAGTCGAAAATACCCTGGACGCGAACATTCCGCTCGGCGCCAAGTCGCTGGGCGCGGCGATCCAGGAATACCGCAGCCACATCAGTTTCGTGAAGAAAAGCTGATCTTCGCTACTTCTTCGCCAGCGCCGTTTCGATTCCCTTCACAATTTCATCCGACAGCGGCTTCGTCCGGTGGTGGAAGCGGGCAACCACGTTGCCCGACCGGTCCACCAGATACTTCTGGAAATTCCACTCGACTTCGCCCGGGAAGGGGCTCTGTTCGGTAAGGTAACGATACAGCGGGTGTTTATCGGATCCCTTGACGCTGATCTTGCTGAACAGCGGAAACGTCAGACTGTATTTCGTGAGGCAGAACCCCTTGATCTCCTGATTCGTGCCCGGTTCCTGCTGGCCGAAATTATTGGCCGGGAAGGCCAGAATCTCCAGCCCGCGGTCCTGATATTTTTCATAGATGGTTTCCAGGTCCGTATACTGAGGAGTGTTGCCGCACATGCTGGCCGTATTGACGAGCAACAGCACCTTGCCGCGAAACGTGTTCAGCGAAGTCGGCTTGCCGTCAATGTCGTCCAGGGTGAAGTCGTAGACGCTTCCGGTCTGTGCCGCCATGAGGATTCCTTTCTGGTCCGTCTCGCCGGCCTGGACCGGAGGAGTGTCGAGGAAATAGCCTGAGCCGCATGAGGCGACGATGCTGAGGGCGAACCCTGTCATGGTGCCAATCAGAAAGCGCATAAACACCTCCCGGTCAGGAGAGCCGTTGCAACGCCGCGACTCGTTCTTCAATGGGCGGATGCGTGGCGAACATATGCAGGAAGCCGGACGACTTGCCGGAAATCTTCATTGTCGCCAGCGCGTCCTGCGTCGAATGCTCGAACCGGGCCTTGGTGACCCATCGGTCGATCGCGTGCAGGGCCGCGATCATGGCATCCTTGCCGTAGACTTTCGCGGAGAAGGCATCCGCCGCGTATTCCCGCCGGCGGGAGAACCAGCTGATCGGAATCATGGCCAGAAACGACAGCACGATCTGGAGGAAATAGTACACCGCCAGTCCCAGCATCGCATTGCGCTCGGCCAGGTTGCGGTAGGCCCAGCGGCTGATCAAGTAGACGAAGGTGTTCATCAGGCCCGCCAGAATGGTGGTGGTGAACATGTCGCCGTTATAGACATGGCCCATCTCGTGGGCGAGAACGGCCTGGACTTCCTTTTCATTCAGATTGTCCAAAAGGCCGGTCGATACCGCGACCATCGAATTGTTCTTGCTGGGGCCGGTCGCGAAGGCATTCGGATCGGGTGAGTCGTAGACCCAGACTTCGGGCATCGTCATATGGAGCCGTTGCGCGATTTCCTGAACAGCGCTGTAGATCACCCGCTCGGCCTGGTTTTTTGGCTGGGTGATTTGATAACAGTCCAGCGCCATCCGGGCCATCTGCTTGGAAAAGGCCAGGCTGATGAACGCGCCGCCGAAGCCCAGCACGATGGCCCACACGAGGTCTTGTTGGTCCACAGCGCCGCGCACGTCGACGCCGAAAGCGGGCAGGATGACGTTGACCAGCAGATTGAACGAAATGGACAGGGTGATGAAAATCAGCACATTGGCGATCAGCAGGAGCGCCATGCCTTTCAACCACTTCATGAGAATGCCTCCTCTACGTGTTGCTCGGGATGTCTTGAACGAACAGCCTCATTATACAGCCCGCCTGACGAAAAATCAGCGGGTAGGGAAAAGATAAGGCTGCGCGGCGTCCGGTCAAGTCCCCGCATTGACGCGCCGTTGCGCTTCTGTTAGAAGGCACGCATGAACGTGACGTTCCTGAAACTGGCCGTGGCCCTCTGCGCGGTGCTGGCGGCAATCGCGCCGCTGATGGCGGACGAGGCGCCTCCTCCGGCCGCTCCTGTGACGGCCGAACTCGGCGCCGACGGCATTCAACGAGTCACAATCACCCTTGACAGCTATTCCTATGCGCCCAATCATCTCATTGTCCAAACCGGCAAGCCGGTGGAGCTGACACTCACCAGCGTGACCACCATCGTCCCGCATAACTTCATTCTGAAAGATCCGGCGCTCGGACTGAACGTTGAGAAGGACGTGAGTGCCGGCAAGACCGAGAAAGTCACGTTCACTCCTGCACAGGCGGGAACCGTCACCTTCTATTGCGACCGCCGGCTGTGGCCGATGCCGAGCCATCGGGACAAGGGCATGGAAGGCCGGTTGGAAGTTCGATAGCGGACTGTTGAAAATGCCCTCCAACTGCGTTCTTGCATCGCTCGGAACCTCACCGTACGGGTCCAAGTCTACTGGCGGAGAAATAACCATCCGCTCGCATATGATCGAAGCGAGCGGATCAAGCACAGCGTGGTATGTACCTCCTCGCCCTTCGCTCGCTGCGGCCTTATTGGAAGTCATTTTGAACAGTCCGAAGTGAGTCTTCTAATGTCTGCAGTTCTTCAGAAGCGCTCCCGGCTGCGCGATATTCTGAAGCAGGTTTCCCGTTCTTTCTATCTGACGCTTGCTGTCGTGCCGGCCGATGTCCGGGATCAGATTGGCCTGTCCTACCTCTTTGCCAGAGCCGCCGACACGATTGCCGATACGGATGTGATCGAGCGCGCCCAGCGGCTGCAATTTCTCAAGCAGTTCAAGGCCCAGTTCGCCGGCGAGCAGATCAGTTGGGATGCGATTCGCGGCATCCAGGCGGCGCTGGCGCCCCACCAGAGCGATTCCGCCGAACGTGTGCTGCTCCAACGGCTCGAAGATTGTTTCAAGCTCTATCTGGACTGTACGCAGGACGATCGCATTCGGATTCGCCGCCTGATGGGCACCCTGCCGAACGGGATGGAGATGGACCTCCTGCGCTTTCCCGGTGATACGGCTCAAGGCCTGACAGCGCTCCAGACTCTTGATGACCTCGATCAGTACACCTATTTCGTGGCCGGCTGCGTGGGGGAATTCTGGACTGACATGACATGCGGGCACAGGCCGGCGCTGGCCGGTTGGAATGTGCGGGAGATGTCGACCCTCGGCGTGCGGTTCGGCAAGGGCCTGCAACTGACGAACATTCTCAAGGATCTGGCGAAGGATCTTCAGCGCGGGCGCTGCTACATTCCGGAGGCAATGTTGAAGGAAGCCGGACTGACTCCGAAAGACCTGCTTCGATCTGATCAGACCGCCGCCCTCCGGCCGGTCTTGCGGCAACTGCTCACAATTGCCAGGGATCACCTCGACCAGGGCTGGCTCTATACGATGGCGATCCCGCGCCTGGAAGTCCGGCTCCGCCTGTCCTGCATGTGGCCGATTCTGTTCGCGGGCGAGACGCTGCGGCTGGTCGCCCGCTCGGGCGAGCTGCTGAATCCAACGGCGACGCTGAAAATCTCCCGGGGAACGGTCTACCGCATCATGGCTCTGACGACCCTCACCGGCGCCTGCGGGTATGTGTGGACCGCCTACTGGGGCTGGCTCCGAAAGCAGATCGTCTGACCCTTCAGGCAAGGCGGTTGGGTGGCATGCCCTTCCGCTCCGAGAGGTGCGGAAGCGAGCGGCTATACCACCCTGCTCCTAGGCTTACTTCTGCTTGGGAGGTTCCTTCTTCGGCTCCAGCAGCTTGCCGCCCTTCTTGAAGACCGCATAGATCGCCTGCGAGGGGCAGGCGTCCAGGCACAGCCGGCAGGTTTCCATGCAGCGCGACGCGTCGAACTTGAACGGCGGAGTGGAGACCCAGGCGCCGGTCGGGCAGACGGGGATGCACACGGCGTTGTGCTGGCAGCGGTCGGGATGGCGGACGAGATGATCGCGGATGAGCATCATGGGTTTGACTCCTTCAAAGAGACCTTGGGAGAAGATCTCCAGCATGTTCTTTTCTGCCATTTGAATCCTACTTCCACTCTTTGACGAGCTGACGGATTCGGTCCTTGAGTTCAGGAATCTGTTCCAGGTTGTTCTGAATCGCGCCGATGATTTTCTCCAGCCGCGCGGCCCTGGTCGCGTCCTTGTCCTGCTTCACCAGCCGATCATACTCCTTATACGGTTCCGGATGCCTGGTTTCCAATGAAGGACGCGCGGTATGAAGCCCTTCGCCAAGTTCCTTCGGCTGCGTGTCCAGCGGCGGGGCGACGATAAATGAACCGTCCGTGAACACCAGCGTGGCGTAGCCGGGTTTCGAGGGCAGCGGGGTGACGGATTCAATGGTTTTCCCTGCGACCTGCTCCCAACTGAAGGCCAATCCCGGGAATTGCTTCATGAACGCGACCTTCTCCATATTGGCTTTCCATTTTTCTTCGCCCATAAAGAGCCTCGCGGAGACGGAACGCTACGGTTTCAGCGGTTCCAGTTTTTTCGGTACCGGATGGTCCGGCATCAGCAGCCGCTCGACAATCTCGCCCTTCATGACGTGCCGCTCGACGATCTCCGTCACGTCCGCTTCATTGCCGACCCAGTACCAGACGCCTTCGGGATAAATCACGACGCTGGGGCCCAGGTCGCAGTGGTCCAGGCAGCCGGCTTTATTGGCCCGCACGATGCCTTTCAGGTTGAAGCGCTTCACTTCCTGCTTGAAGAAGGCGTGCAGGCGTTCCGAGCCGCGGGCGGCGCAGCAGCCGCGCGGGTCGTCCTTCGGCCGCTGGTTGATGCATACGAAAATGTGGCGCTTGAATGCCGGCATGGAGCCGTGGTCAGGTGGATGCCGGGGCCGAGCCGGCAGGGCTCTGCACCCGCTGCAGCAACGTGGCGACGTCGGCCGGCTCGATCAGGCGCGCGCCGGCAATCTGGCCGCCCAGCAGCGCCTGGATTTCCCGCAACCGCAGGTGGGCGCGCTGCAACTGATCGGCGGCCGCGAGGGCCGAGGCCTGGCCGCTGTGCAGCTTGTCGATTTCGGCCTTGATGTCGCGGAAATCCCGCTGAAGGTTTTTCTGCATCGAACAGGATTCGCAGTACCACTTGGGGCTGGCATCGGACGAGGGGGACAGGCGGTCGTAGGTCCGTCCGAAGAAGTCCTTGCCCAGCGAGAGTTTCATCAGGGGGCCGCGGTCGGCGCCGCAGGCATCGCACCGCACGGCCGGCACGGAGGATTGAGGGTTCGTCATCGTGATGATCCTCGGTTCAGCGAGAGGCATCTTACATGAGGGGTCTTTGGCCTGTCTAGCGCATGGGGACCGACGCGGTGATTGTGTTGTATACTTCGTGCGGGAGTGCAAGGATTGTCTATGGGCACGTGCCGGTTCACGTTCGTCCTCATGGGAATGTGGCTGGCCCTGGCCTGTCCGTCGCAGGCCGAGGAGGAATTATTCCGCTGTACGCAGAAGGACGGCAGCATCGCGTTCAGCGACCATGGCGGGCCCGGCTGCCGCAAAGGCGACTACAAAGCGGACATTCAGCGCGTCGGGCCGGAGTCGTCCGCAGACCTGCCCCCACCCGCCTCTTCAAGTCCGCCGGACGGCAGCCAGCCGCCTGCGCCGAGCGCGGCGCCGACGAAGTCGTCTCTGCCGTTTCCTGCGGCGACGCGGTCCATTCCCTCTTTGCTGGTCAGCGATCTGCCGCCGCAACTCAAGGCCAAGGGCATGTCCATCCCGAACAAGGGCGACATCACCCTGGTGCAGGTGGCGGTCAGCCACCTGCCGGCCGGCAACGGCCCGAAGTTTTCCGCCGATTCCCATTTTCGTGGCGATGCGAGGATCGCGCTCGATACGGCCGCCTATGCGGCTGCCAAGGCCGTCCAGTACGATCCCAGGTATCTCAAGGTGGATCTCACGCTACCCGTTGGTTTCAGCGCGTTGTTGAACGTGCAGGTGGACGGGCCGAGCGCAGGCGTGGCCTGGACTGTCGCCATCGTGTCGGCGATGCTGGGCGATCCCCTGCGATCCGATGTGTGCCTGTCCGGGACGATGGGGCTCGATCTGAAGGTCGGGCCGGTGGGCGGGCTGGAACACAAGATCGACGGCTGCCACATGCTGCGGGATTTTCATGAATTGCTGTTGCCGGCTGGCCAGAACAGCTTTGCGATCAAGGACAAGGGCCTGTCCCGTTCCATCAAGGTCACGGAAATCTCGACGCTGGCCGAAGCCTATCAAATTGTGACGGGGCGGGAGTTGCGACCACTTTAATGAAAGGTGCGGCATGATCATCGGCGTGCCAAAGGAAGTGAAGGATCATGAATTCCGGGTCAGTTTGACTCCGGACGGAACGCGTGTGCTCTGCGCGGCCGGTCACACGGTGTGGGTGGAGCCCTCGGCGGGCGAAGGCAGCGGCTTTTTGGACGACGACTATCGCAAAGCCGGCGCGCGTCTGGCCGCGTCGAAAGAACAGATGTTCCGGGACGCCGCGCTGATCGTCAAGGTCAAGGAGCCGCTGTTGTCGGAGATGCCGCATTTTCGGCCCGGCCAGACGCTGTTTGCGTATTTGCACCTCGCGGCCCTGCCGGAACTGACGAAAGCGCTGATGGAAGCCAAGATCACGGCGATCGCCTACGAAACGACGGAAGGGCGCGACCGCAGCCTGCCGATGCTCACGCCCATGAGCGAAATCGCCGGCCGGATGGCCGTGCAGGTGGGCGCGCATTATCTGGAGCGGCTCTCCGGCGGACGCGGTGTGCTGCTGGGCGGCGTCCCCGGCGTGCCGCCAGGCAAGGTCGTTGTGCTCGGCTCCGGCACCGTCGGCAGCTCGGCCACGCGCATTGCCACCGGCATGGGTGCGGCGGTGACGGTTATTGGAGCTGATATGGAACAGTTGCGACGCCTCGACGAATTGTACAGGGGGCGCATCGTCACGCTTGCGGCGAATCAGGCTTGGATCGATCGGGAAGTTGAACAGGCGGATCTGGTGATCGGGGCCGTGATGGTGCGCGGGGCCAGGGCGCCGGTGCTGGTTTCCCGTTCGGTGGTGTCCCGGATGAAGCGTGGCGCGGTGATCGTGGACGTGGCGGTGGACCAGGGCGGCTGCGTGGAAACCACGCAGCCGACGACCCATTCCGATCCTGTCTATCAGGTGGACGGCGTGCTGCATTACGGCGTGGCCAACATGCCCGGCATCGTGCCGCACACCTCGACTTTGGCCTTGACCAACGCGACCCTTCCTTATATAGTCCGTCTGGTTTCCGCCGGTGTGGAGCGGGCCATCCGCTCCGATCCAGGTCTGGCGCAGGGCGTCAACGTGGCCAACGGGCGGGTGACTTGTAAAGCGGTCGCCGACGCGCACGGTCTGCGTGTCGAGCCTCTCGCCTGACGGCAGAAACAGCGCAAACGAGTTGAGGATCGGGGCGTAGCGCAGCCTGGTAGCGCACTGCGTTCGGGACGCAGGGGTCGGAGGTTCAAATCCTCTCGCCCCGACCATACCTCGCTTGCCTGTACCGCCGGGGCCGATGATCGGGTTCAACGAGTGAGCCGGCGGAGAAGCACCTCACGTGATGTGGACCGTATGCTCAACCGGCAGATGGTCATCCGGTTTCTGTCTCATCCGTCCATCTCATCCACAACGCTGTTTCCGCAGGCATGGTAGTCATGGCGGCGGGATATTCTGCGCGGGCTCGCATCTGGGTCAGCGGTCTGGTGCAGGGAGTGTCGTACCGCGCCTTCACCCAGCGGACGGCATCGGGACAGGGTTTGCGCGGTGGAGTGCGCAATCTCGACGACGGGCGCGTGGCCGTTGAGGTGGAAGGCGAGCGGCCGGCCATCGAACGCCTGATTGCCTCGCTCAGAAGCGGTCCGCCGATGGCGCAGGTGCAGGATGTGCAGGTGCAGTGGGAGACACCCACGAATCAGTATGGCGATTTTCGCATCTGGTATTGACGGCGCAGTGCATGCGTCTGGTTCATGAATGAAGCGTCCTAATAAAAAACGGAAACCGCCGGCCAGGCCGGCGAAGGGCGGCCGTCGGGGAAGATCCAGCCGGGCCGTGCTGCCTCGGTCCGGCTCGATCATGCCGGATCAGGCCCGCAAGGGCGGCGGGTTCGATACGGTCCGCAGCTATCTGAACGACATCCGCAAGGCGGCGTTGCTGACCTTCGAGCAGGAGCAGGAACTCGGCAAGCGGGTGAAACAGGGGGACTTCCAGGCCCGCGAGCAGATGATCGAGGCCAATCTGCGTCTGGTCGTGAGCATCGGCAAGCGGTACATGAACCGGGGGCTGGCCTTCTCGGACGTGATTGAGGAAGGCAATCTGGGCCTGATCAAGTCCGTCGAGAAGTTCGATTACGCCAAGGGGTTCCGCTTCAGCACCTACGCGTCCTGGTGGATCCGGCAGTACATCGAGCGGGCGATCATCAATCAAGGGTCGCTGGTCCGGCTTCCGGTGCACGTCGTCGAACGGCTCAACCGGTATCTGGCCGAACTGGAACGGTACGGCCAGGAGATCGGCCGCGAGCCGCGGCCCGACGAGATGGCCGCGCGGCTCAAAGTGTCGGAGGACGACATCATCGAGATGAAACAGATGGTCCGGACGACCTACTCGCTCGACAGCCCCCTCAACGACCGGACCGATACCTTTCTGCGCGACATCATCCGTGATCCCCAGGGGCCGTCTCCCGCCGACTCGGCGGAGGGGATTCAACGGTACGAAGCCATCAAGGCCTGGATGCAGCTGCTGTCCGACCGTGAACAGCGGGTCATCACGCTCCGGTTCGGGCTGGACGGCGAGGAGGAACAGACGCTGGAGTTGATCGGGCGCGAGCTGAACCTGACGCGCGAGCGCGTCCGGCAGATTGAAAACGAGGCCCTGGAAAAATTGCGCGCGACGATCGAAGGGAAGGCAATGACCTCGAAGGACTTACTCTGATGAAAAAAGGACGCAGCATGAAAAAACGACGACCGGGCGGCCGGGCCCACGCGGAGGTGAACTACAAGGCGTTGATCCGGGAGGTTCCGAACTTCCCCAAGCCCGGCATCCTGTTCTACGACATCACCACGCTGCTGAAGGACGCCCGCGCCTTCCGCGCGATCCTGGACGAGCTGGCGGCCCGGTATCGGGGAAGGAAAATCGACAAAATCGTCGGCATCGAATCGCGCGGGTTCATCCTCGGTGGTCCCCTGGCCGACCGGCTCAAGACTGGTTTCGTCCCCGTGCGCAAGCCGGGCAAACTGCCGGCCGACAGCTTCGAAGTGAAATACAATCTGGAATACGGCTCCAACTCGCTGGCGATCCACCGCGATGCCGTCCAGATGGGCGAGCGCGTGCTGGTCGTGGATGATCTGCTCGCCACGGGCGGGACGGCCGCCGCCACCGTGCACCTGCTCCGCCAGTTGGGCGCTGACATCGTCGGGCTGGCGTTTCTGGTCGAATTGACCGCGCTCAAGGGACGCGACAAACTTGATGGCTGCCCCGTCCATTCTTTAATTGCCTACCAGTAAGAACCTTCATTTTCCCAAGCGTGCACGTCTGTTGATACGGACTCGAAAGGGCCTTGTCAAACCCGGGGTGCCATGTTATGAATACCCTCCTTTTTTTAAGGGGAGGATCCTGCACGTATGCCAGGAAAGACCAAAGCAAAGAAATCCGTAGTGGGCAAGACGGCCAAGACGGCCAAGAAATCTCCACCCAAGCGCCAGCCGGTGAGCGTGAAAAGACCGTTGGTGGCAGTGCGGCCGAGCGCGCCGGACATTGCGGTAGCGGTCAAGCGGCCCACGAAAACGATGGCACCCGAGCGGCGCGAGGCGCTGCATCGGATGCTGATGGGCAAGCGTCAGGAATTGATGCAGGAAATCACCGGCAATCTGGGCGCGTCCCTGACGGAGGATCAGCGCCGGCGCCTGGAATCCGCCATGGACGTCGGCGATCAATCGTTGATGGACCTGGATCGCGAGCTCGGCATTTCGCTGATGGAAATGCGCAACAAGCGGCGCCAGTTGATCGACGAAGCGCTGGCCCGCCTTGAGGACAGCACCTATGGCCTTTGCGACGAGTGCGGCGTCGAAATCAACGAAAAGCGCCTGGCGGCGGTTCCCTTCGCCAAGCTGTGCGTCGCCTGCCAGTCGAAGCAGGAACTGATCGAGAAGATCGAAAAGGGCGAGGAACGCGAGCAATAGCGGCCGGAACGCCCGCCCCGGCGTTCCGCATGGTTCCGGGAACGCGCATGCCCTTCAATCCCTCCAAGGCGGTCGTGCTGGCGAGCGGCGGCCTGGACTCCACCGTGGCGGCTGCGGTCGCGCAACGCGACGGCTGCCAACTGTTCCTCCTGACGGTTGCCTACGGCCAGCGTCATCGCATCGAAGTCGAACGGGCCCGGCAGGTGGCCCGCGCGCTCGGGGCGGCCGATCACCGCGTCATCGAGATCGATCTGCGCGCGCTCGGCGGATCCGCCCTGACCTCGGATCAGCCGGTGCCCAAGGACCGATCGGAGGCCGAACGCCGGGACGGCATTCCCTCCACCTATGTGCCGGCCCGTAACACGATTTTTCTGTCGCTGGCGCTGGCCTACGCCGAAACGGTGGAGGCCAGCGCCATCTATATCGGAGCCAATGTGCTGGACTATTCGGGTTATCCGGATTGCCGGTCCGAGTATCTGCAGGCGTTCGAGCGAGTGGCCAGGCTGGGAACGAAAATGGGCGTCGAAGGACGCGGCATCGAGATCCGGGCGCCGCTGTTGACGCTCTCCAAGACCGAGATCATCCGGCTGGGCGTCTCGTTGAAAGCGCCGCTGCAGTTGACGCACAGTTGTTACGACCCTGCCGCAGGCGGAGAGGCCTGCGGCCGCTGCGATAGTTGCCGGATCAGGCTCGAGGGGTTCAAGGCAGCGGGGCTGGTCGATCCCGTGGCCTATGTGAAGGATGTGGTGAGGACATGAGCGTATCGCCGGAAGAATTTTTCATGTATCTGATCATTGCGCTGATCGTCATGGTCCCGGTCTCCGCGCGGCTCTATCGCTACCTGACGGCCAAACGGACGGCGCAGATGGTCGACGAGCAGTTCGGGCGGCCGCCGGCCGGCGATCGTCAAGAAAAGAGACAGCCATGAACGCAACATACAGGCCGACAATGCGGCAGGGAGCGATTCGCGCTGGAGGCGTTCTGCTGTTGCTGCTGGTTGCCATCATCGGTTCGCCGCGCGCCGGGCTGTCCGCTTCGCAGCCGGCTGCAGTCCCGGCCGAATTCAAGAAGGGAGAGGCCGCCTTCAACGCCAACTGCGCCCGCTGCCATGGCGAGCGGGGCGTGGGCACGTCGCAGGGGCCGCCCTTGGTCCATAAGATCTACGAGCCGAACCATCACGGCGATGCGGCGTTCCAGCGGGCCGCCATGATGGGTGTCCGCGCGCATCATTGGCAGTTCGGGGACATGCCGAAGATTTCCACCGTTACGTCCGCCGAGGTGGATGACATCATTAGATACGTCAGGTGGTTGCAGCGCCAGGCCGGAATTTTTTAGCGTCTTCCCGTTTCTTCGTCTTTATCCCCATAGAATCAAGCTGGTCCGGGCCTGTTGACTCGCCGCGTTTCTACCCATAAGCTGAATCAAGAGTCTGTTTTTCAGGATCGTACGAAGGAATCAGCAGGGATGGGCCTTGGGGATGAATCGTGCTTCATGAGCGAAGCACGCAACCGGGAGGGGCATATGCGCGGAATGAGTGGAATGCGAATGGTTGGAGCGATGGTCCTGGCACTATCGCTTTCGCTGTCGGGCTGCATCTACGCTACCGTGGATGCAGGCCACGAGGGCGTGCTGGTCGAGAAGCCGCTGTTCCTTGGCCATGGCGGCGTGGATCCGGTTCCCATTACCACCGGCCGGCAGCTGATCGCCCTCACGACCGAGGTGGTGGACGTGGACATCCGTCCGATCCAGTACTCGGAGCACTTCGACATCATTTCGTCCGAGAACGCGCCGGTTTCGTTCGACGCGTTCTTCATCGCCAACGTGATGGCGGGACGCTCGCCCGATCTGGTGTCCCGATTCGGCCCGCACTGGTACGTCAATAACATCAAGGAGGCGTTTCGCACCATCGTCCGCGAGGAAGTGCAGAAGTATGCGCTTTTCGAGCTGACGACCAAGCCGGCCATCCGGACGTTGCTCCAGAATGCTATCGATCAGGAGGTGCGGTCGAAAATCATTGATAAACACAAACTGCCGCTCGTGCTGAACCGGGTCGTTGTCGGCAGCATTCTGCCGCCCAAGGGGGTGCTGGAGCAGACAGCGGAGACGATCAAGCAGGAACAGCGGCGCATCACGATGATCGAATTTCAGAAGGCCGAGGAAGCCCGCGAGAAGGCGGAGAGACAGCGCGGGATCGCGGACCGGGCCTATCGCGAACAGCTCGGGCTGACCGCGCCGGAATTCGTGGATCTGCGGCGGATCGAAGTCCAGAAGGAAATTGTCCAGCATTCGCCTGCGGCGCTGACCGTGATCATGGGATTGGAGCGGTTCGGGATCAATCTGCCGCCCATCGCGGGCAAGTAGGAAGGACGGATCGCCCGGGCGCGCCGCGCCCGGCTGGCGTCATTTGACCAGCCAGACCCGGTAGGATTTCGTGCCGGGCGGTTTTCTGAACGTGCGGGAGCTGACTTCTCCAGGATTCATCACCTCGGTGCCGTCCGGCTTTAGGCGGGCCGGATGCCGGTCGGCGCCGACAGGCATGCCCTGCTCGTTGTAATACTCGATCATCACATCGGCGGTTTCCCGCAGGCTGCCGTCGTAAGCGGTGCTCAGCCAGTCCAGCCGCTTGAGTGCCTTGTAGACCACCACGACCGTGCCATCTCTGCCGTCCTGCACGCTGAGAATTTTCAATGTCCGGTTCTGGTCCACCCCAGGCGGTTCGCCCGCCGCGCCACGGGAGATTTCCGAGACGATAACCGCCCTGGCCTCGTCCTGATCCAGGTAGCCCCGGACCTTGCAGGACACTGTCCGGCCCCTGTCCGATTGCTCGACGATCTGCACATCCTTAAAAGAGCCGGTGACGATTTTCTGCACCAGGTCCCGGAGAAACGGCGGATCGGCCAGATGCGCGGTGGCGTCCAGGAAGAACCGCGATGAATCCACCGACAGGCGGGCGGCTTCCGCGCAGGCGATTTTCTGGGCCTCCGCGAGGCTCATCGGCTCCTGATACGCGTAGCGGTAGGCGCCCGACAGCTCGAGGCGGTTTGGCTCGGCCGCGGCCGTGAATGGCGCAAATCCGAGCAAGAGGATGCCGGCAAGCACGCCGGCGGTGTTCCGGGAGGGCAGGGGTTTCATGGCGAGTCAATCTCCTGTGGCAGGGATCTGTTTGAAGGGCGGGCGGTCACCGGAGGGTGAGCACTCAACCCTCAGCGTTGATTCATGCTACCACGTGATGGAAAAGGCGGCAATTGGCCGGATTGGGCGACCGGCCGGCTGGTCAGGCCGGCGTCCGAGACTCCAGCGCGCCGGCAATGGCCTGGATCGTCGAGGGCGCGTTGCCTTCCGCCCGATTGTTGGCGAGGACAAAGACGGCGGTCTGTTTCTCGAGCGCCTGCCGGATCAGGGCCAGCACATCGGCGCGCATGCGAGGCAGCGGCTGGACCAGTTTGGTATAGGGCGTGTAGCGTGTGACCGCATCGGCGTGGGGCGTGCCCAGCGGCGTCAATAGACGCATGAGGGTGAAGGGCGCGGGGAAACGGCGGTTCAACGTGGCATGCTGCGCCGAGAGCGGCGGCATGAACGTCCAGTGGTTGTAGACGTGTGCGACGCCATGGGTCTTCAGCACATCGTGGTAGCGGGAGCCGAGGATCGCGGGATTCCGAATTTCGACGGCGTATTGCCGGCCGGCTGGCAGTTGGGACAGGAAACGGTCCAGGGCGGGGACGAAGGACTCCGGGTCGAGGCCAAAGCGCTGGAATTCAAAAATCACGGGGCCGGCGCGGCTGCCCAGTCCGGTGTATGCGGGAGCGAGGACCATTTCCTCGCATAGCGCTGCATCCAGAAAGCGCGGGTTGGTCTTGCCGGCCTTTGCTCCGTAGCGGGGGTGGTCGGCGAAGGCGGCGATGGTGATCTCCTCCCATGCCTTCGAGCAGATCCGAAAATCTTCCGGCACCTGCCCGGCGTAGCCGTGCCATTGTGCCGCGGTTAGAGGCCGGTAGAAACTGTGGTCCACGCCGACGGTCCGGAACAGGCGCCACCCGCCGCGTTCGTACGCGGCATATTCGGCCAGGCTGTCTTTGGCAAAGCGGTTCCTGGAATAGTTCTGCCGGTAGACCTGCCCCTTCCAGCCCTCGTAGGCCCATGAACTTGTCCCGAGGCGGACGATGTCAGGAATGGAGAGCGTCGGCATTGGCGTCCTATAGCCCGGGCTGCCGTTCAATAATTAATTTATCAACGACTATGGTGTTGAGATGCATGACCGCGCCAGTCCTTCCAGTCTGATCGATCAAGGAACTGGTTCCCAGACGGATGGAATCCGGAAGCATGGTTATCTCACGAGCAGGCCGGCCATCGCTGCGAACCCGCCGACGATCGAGAGCACAAAGCCGACTCCGCCGATCGTGAACCAGGGTTTCAGGCGGGCCATCTCCTGCTCGGTCAGGTGGCGGTGGAGATCGACCGGCGCCCACCACCATTTCGGCGGGAGCGTCATCCTGGGCGTCAGCACACGATAGAGCAGCACGTGGTACCAGAATCCTGTCGGCATCCCGACGAGCAACCCCAGCGCGAGCGTCACGAAGCCGATGGTCGTCATGAGGCGGGGCGTGATGATCGTCGTGAGAAAACCCAGGAGGCCGACAGCGACGATCGTGGCAAGGACAAGCGCGATCTCCAGCATCGCGGGATTGTACCTGATCGCTATGAGGGGAGCCAGATCGGGAAGTGTGCCTTTCCTTGACTTGGTGGAAGGCTTCTCTCAGACTCATCCTATATGGATCACACCGAGCAGGAACTGCTGCGCCAGCTGGCGGAGCGCTACGGCATCGCCTCCGAGTACCACGACATCTGGGGGCAGCGGCATGAGACGTCGGTCCAGACCCGGCGGGCGATTCTTGAGGCCATGGGCCTGCGGGTCGAATCGGCCGACGGCCTGCGACGCGCGCTCGCGGACTGCGCGGATGCGCCGTGGCGCCAGGCGTGCGACCCGGCGCAGGTGGTGCGGGCGGACGAACCGGCCGGCCGCTGGTCGGTCCGCATGCCGGCGCAGGAGGAGGAAGATCTCAGCATCGTCCTCTCGTGGGACGTGCGGGATGAAGCCGGCGTTCTGCGGCAGAGCGGGCAGGCGGGGCCTGGCCTGGTTCCGGTCGAAGCGCGCGCGGTCGATGGTGTCCGCCATGTCCGCTTCGAGCTGCCGGTTCCTGCGAACTTATCGATCGGCTATTACAATGTGACGGTCAAGGGAGTCTCCGAATCGCGGCAGGTGGAGGGCGCATTGCGCCTGATCGTGACGCCTGCGGCCTGTCACATGCTGCCGGAATCAGAGGATGGGAACCGGCTCTGGGGGCTGGCGGTGCAGCTCTATGCGTTGCGTTCGGCCCGCAACTGGGGCGCCGGCGATTTCGGCGATCTGAACACGCTGGTCGAGTGGGCGGCGAAGGATCTCCGCGCGGGGCTCATCGGGCTCAACCCGCTGCACGCGCTCAATAACGTCCGTCCATTCGAGATCAGCCCCTATGCTCCCACCAGCCGGCTGTTTCTGAATATCCTCTATCTCGATATCGAGGCCATTCCCGAGTATCAGTTTTGCGAATCCGCCCAGCAGACGGTGCAGGATGCCGGCTTTCAGCGCGCGCTGGCCGGGTTGCGGGCGGGCGGCAAGGTGGATTACGACCAGGTGTCCGCTGCAAAACGGGTCGTGCTCGAATCGCTGTGGGCCACGTTTCAGGAGCGGCATCTCGGCGGCCTGAACCTCAACGATCGCGAGCTGAAACCCGCGACGGAGCGCGGCCGGGCCTTCGCGCAGTACGTGGAGGACCAAGGCGAGCCGCTGGAAATGTTTGCGCTGTTTCAGGCGCTTTCGGAAGAGATGCGCCGCCAGCACCCGCTGGTCTGGGCCTGGCGCGAATGGCCGGAGCCTTACCGCTCGCCTCAATCCGCCAGCGTCGCGGCCTTCCGCGTCACGCACCGGGCGCGTATCCGGTTCCATCAATATGTGCAGTGGCTGGCCGCCGAGCAGTTGGGGGCGGTCGCGTTCCGCGCCCGTTCGCTGGGGATGCCGGTCGGCCTGTATCACGATCTGGCGCTCGCCAGCGACCGCAACGGCAGCGACGCCTGGGTCTATCAGGACGTGCTGGCGCTGGACGCGGATTGCGGCTGCCCGCCGGACGCCTTCGCGCCGCAGGGACAGAACTGGGGCCTGCCGCCGGCCAATCCGGTCCGGTTGCGCGCGAGCAGCTACCGCATGTTCACCGAACTGCTGCGACGCAACTTGGCCTACGGCGGGGCGCTTCGCCTCGATCACGTGATGGGATTGTTCCGTCTCTTCTGGATTCCCCGCTGCATGCCGGCATCGGCCGGCGCCTATGTCCAGTATCCGGTGGACGATCTATTGGGCATCCTGGCGCTCGAAAGTGTCCGGCACAAGGCCGTGGTCATCGGGGAGGATCTCGGTACGGTGCCGGATGGCGTCCGTGAACGGCTGGCGGCGGTGCGTGTCCTGTCCTATCGCGTGTTGTATTTCGAGCGGACGGACCGGGGAGAATGGAAGTCGCCGGACGCTTATCCGTCGCAGGCGATGGCGGTCGTCACCACTCACGATCTCCCGACGCTGGCGGGTTTCTGGGCCGGGCGCGACATCGACGTGCGCGCCGGGCTGGGGCTCTACACAGACGGCGGGGCCGTCCAGCGGGCGCGGGAAGAACGGCAGCACGAAAAACAGCGCATCGTCAGGGCATTGGGTGCCGCGGGTGTGCTCCCTGCAGGTGTGACGGAGGAATCGGCGGCGGCGCAGCCGATGACGCCCGAGTTGTCCCGCGCCGTGCATCTGTTTCTGGCCCGCACGCCGTCGTGGGCGGTCCTGGCCAACTTGGAAGATCTGCTCGGCGAGACAGACCAGACCAATGTGCCCGGAACGGTCGAGAGCTATGCCAACTGGTCCCGCAAGATCGTGCTGCCGCTGGAGCGCCTGCGCGATGATCCGCGCGTGCATCGCACAGCCTCGGCGCTGCGCGCCCTCCGTCCATTGCCGCCCGCAGGGCAGTCGTAACCGCGTATCCTTGCGGGGCCGGAACATTTCCAGTATCGTGCCATCTCATCCATGAAGACTCTCCTGCACACCCTTCGACAGCTTGCCCGCGCCAAGGACGCCTTCGTGCTCGGCCTGGCGGCGGCCGTGTTCCTGGCGATCGCCGCGTTCGAATCGGTCGCGCCGCTGAACGTCGTCGGCGCCTACGCCTTCATCATTCCCATCTTATTGGTCGCCACCGTCCGAAACCGCAAGTTGATGTACCTGACCGTGGTCCTGTGCATCGCCGTCACCTATATCGGATTGCTGCAGCCGACGAAGAAGCGCGAACGGTTCACAGCCGTGCTGATCAACCGCACGCTGGTCGTCGGGATTCTGGCCGGCGTGGCCTATTTCGCGATGACGCGTGAGGAGCGCAAGGCACGCGAGGAAGCGGCTCGGGCCGAACTCCTGTGGGCCAATACGCAGCTGGTGGAACTCAAGGACAAGCTCAACCGGGCTGATCGTCTGGCCGCGCTGGGACTGCTGGCCTCGTCGGTGGCGCACGAAGTCGGCACCCCGTTGCATTCCATCGCCTGGCAGGTGCAGACGCTGGCGGAGGATTCCCAGGCGACGCCCGATATGAAGAAAACGATCGCCATCATCGATTCGGAATTGAACCGTGTCGTGCGCATCATCAAGGACAAGCTGTCGCTGACACGCCAGCCGAAGCCGGCCCATGCGCCGGTGCGGATGGATCGTCTGGCGCAGTCCGTGGTTGGGTTGATGGAGCCGGCCTATTTGGGCAAGGGGGTCGGGCTGAAAACGGATCTGGGGCTGGAGCCGGTGGTGGTGCAGGGTGATGTGGAGCAACTCCGGCAGGTGCTGGTCAATCTACTCACCAACGCGCTGGCGGCAACCGGCTCCGGCGGACAGGTGCTGTTGGTGGTGGGACGCCGGGCGGCCACGCTCGCCGAACTGGACGAGCGCCGCCGGACGGGCGACCCGCCGTGCGACGCGATGGTGACGCTAACCGTGCGCGACACGGGCTGCGGGATGCCGGAGGAGCACGTGAAGCAGGCCTTCGAGCCATTTTTCACCACCAAGGCGATCGGAGACGGGACCGGGCTGGGGCTGTTCATCAGCCGCGAGATCGTCTCGTCGCACGGCGGTTCGCTGGCGATCGAAAGCGTCGTCGGAAAGGGCACGCTGATCGTCATCGCGCTGCCCGTCCATGCAGGCGAGCACACACAGATGGAGCAGGACGCGCATGAAAGAGTCTAGCGGGACAATCCTCGTCGTGGACGACGACGCGATCGCGCGCCAGTTGCTGGCAGACGCGCTGCGGAAGGACGGCTACGACGTCGAGATCGCGGGCGGCGGCGCGGACGCAATCGCGCTCGGCCGTGAAAAGCGGTTTGACGTCGTGCTGACGGACATCAAGATGGGTGAAATAGACGGGCTGGCCGTGCTGCGGGACTTCCGGCAGCGCAGTCCGGAGACGGCCATCGTCCTGCTGACCGCCTTCGGGTCCATGGACGGCGCGGTCGAAGCGATCAAGCAGGGAGCCTACGACTACCTGGCCAAGCCCTTCAAGAAGGAGGAAATCCGGCTGGTCGTCCGCCGGAGTCTCGATCACAGCCGCCTTGTGCGGGAAAACGCCCGCATCCGCGAAGAGCTGCGCGATCGGCACGGTTCTCCGTTGATCGGCAGCAGCCCGGCCATGCTGGAAGTCTACAAACTGGTGGCGCGGGTCTCGTCCGGCAAGAGCACGGTGCTGCTGGAAGGGGAGAGCGGCACGGGCAAGGAGCTGGTCGCACGCGCGATCCATGCGAACAGTCCGCGCCGGGACCGTCCGTTCCTGCCGGTGAACTGCGCGGCGCTCACGGAAACGCTGCTGGAGTCCGAGCTCTTCGGCCACGAGAAGGGCGCCTTCACCGGCGCGGTCGCGGCCAAGCGCGGGCTGTTCGAAGCAGCCGACCAGGGCACGCTCTTTCTGGACGAAATCGGCGACATCGGGACGGCACTGCAAGTCAAGCTGCTGCGCGTCATCCAGGAGCAGGAAGTCCGGCATGTGGGCGGCACCGCGTCCGTCAAGGTGGACGTCCGGATCGTCGCCGCCACCAACCGCGATCTCGCGCAGATGGTCAGGGACGGCAGGTTCCGCGAAGATCTGTTTTACCGCTTGAACGTCGTCCGCATCATGCTGCCGCCGCTGCGCGAGCGGCGCGAGGACATTCCGATGCTCGCCCATCATTTTTTGCAGAAGGTCTCGACGGCCAACGGCCAGCCGATCCGGGGGTTCGTGCCGGACACGATGGCGCTGCTGGAATGCTATCGCTGGCCGGGCAACGTGCGGGAACTGGAAAACGTCATCGAGCGGACGGTGTCGTTGGCGCCGGGTCCGCTGATCATGCCTGACGATCTGCCGGACACAGTGCGGAAGGCGGAGGCGGCGCCGGCCAGAGGGGACGAGTCGCTGCTGTCGATGGACGAGGTGGAGAAGAGGCATCTGAACCGCGTGCTGCGGGAAACCGGTGGCAACAAGGTCCGCGCCGCAAAAATTCTCGGCATCGACCGCCGGACGCTCTATCGGATGGCGGAACGGTTCGGAATCGACATGGGAGAAGAATCAACGGAGTGAGGGTTTTCTTCAGGCTGCTCAAAAAGACCGTCCGACAAGGCCGCAGGGAGCCCGGCGACCGAGAACGAAGTTGGAGGGATTTTTCAGCAGCCGCTAAAACAGCCCCAGCGCGTTTTTGACCAGGCGGATCGTGTTCGCCGCGCTCTGCGGAACCGCCGCGTCATAGGGGACCCAGGAGCTCGCCAACGGCATCCACTCGCCGTTCCTACCTTCATACATGACTTGGACGGTCACGCGAGTTGCCGTCTCGTTCTCCGGGGTCAGTGTGACGGTGACCTTGCTGCGGTTCACGCCGAACCGTGCGCGATAGAGCCAGTTGTAATTGCTGATTTCTTCCCTGTAGCCCGTGCGGAGCGTGGTCTTGTCCTCTTTTCTCTCCTCCACGTCATAGCCGCCCTCCGTCAGGACACGGACAAAGGCCGCGCGAACCTGCGCTTCCGGCGCTTCCAGGATCACGTCTTCCGAGTTGGCGGCCGGCTGGGTGGCGGCTGCGCAGCCGGCCACAACCAGCAGGCCGGCCAGGGCCGCCCACCGCCGAATCGTGTGGGCTGTGCTCGACATCAGTCGCTTCTCCTGCGAGACGGCGCTACTTCGGCGAGATGAACACTTCGACCCGCTGGCCGTCCACTTGCCTGGTCAGCGTCTTCTCAAGGCCATAGGGATCGCCCACGCGGGCTTCCGGGTCGTAGACGAAACAGAACAGGGTCTGGCAGTCGGGGTGCGTCCAATAATAGAGCGCGTCGTGCTCCAGCTGGCCGGCAATCTCCCTGGCGCCGATGCCCTGGCGCGTTTTCTTCACCTCGATGATGATCCGGTCGCGCGGGGCCACAAAATAGGTGTGCGCGGCGCCGCCGGCGTATCCAGGCTGCCAGGTCTCCCGCCGGATTTCGTCGAACTCCAGGCACAGGAGCGCATGCACGACGTCCTGCGCGTCGTACTCATCCTCCACCTCGAGCGTCGGACGGCCCTCGTGCCGCAGGCGTAGCTGGCGGGCGACGGCGTGGAAGCGGTTGCCGATTTTGCGCAACAATCCGACGGCATCGGCATTGAGAACGGGAGCCCCTGACTGAGCCGCAGCCGGATGACGGACGGCCGGCGCTGCCACTCGTGGCGGAGGCGGCGCGACAGCCGGCCTCGGCGGGGCAACAGGCGCAACGGGCGGTGGCGGCGGTGCGACCGGCCGTGGCGGCGGCACGACAGCAGCCGGCTGCGCGACCGGTGGCGGCGGGGCCGCAACAACCGTCGGCGCAACGGGCGGCGGCGAAGGCGGCGGTGCGGCGGCTTTCGGCTTCTTGCCTTCCAGTTCGAGCTTTTTATCGTCCAGATAGGCGATCATGCTTTCCAGGAATTCAAGGGCGTGCGTGACCTCCGTCTTGGCGGTGGACTTGATCCGGAAATTCTTGTTCTGCTGATATTCCGCGGAGTCTTCTCCGAAGATGTCGCGCAGCGCATCCTTGATTTGAAACTCCAGCTTGGACCGTTCCGCATCCTTGTAGGGATTGCCTTCCCGCTTCAGTTCGTCCACCGGCTTGACCAGGGCGCGAAGCTGTTCGAGGCCGCGGGCCGTCTCGTCCGGATGCGTGAAAGTCTTTTCCTTGAACTGTTGCGCTTCCGGGATCTTTCCGCGAGTCATCGGCGTTCCTCGACGTGTCGGTGGAGACGTTCGTCGACGATTCCCGCGGAGGCGTCTTTGAAGAGGTCAGGAAATTGTTCGGCGACTTGCGGGTAAAACTCCGGATACCATTTTTGCATGCACTCGGGGCAGATGCCGTGGGTCAGCATCGTTTTTGTCTGGACTTCGAGGTACTCTTCGACCTGGCTCCAGTAGCCTTTATCGTCACGGATTTTATGGCATGAGGCGCATATCGGCAGCAGGCTCTGCAGGACGTTGATCCGTTCTTTGGCATACAAATGCCGCCAGGCCAGAACGGCTGAGACCCAGATGGCCGCGACGGCCAGCGCCCGGTTGCTGAGCGCGATCCACGAGGGGACGCCAGCCTCGGAGAACTTGAAACCGATCAGCGTCAGGATGGTGCAGCCGGCCGCAACCGACACCCGAAACCAGTGCTGCCGGCAGTTCACGGCAAGCAGAATGGGAATGATATACAGCATGGGGACCGCCACCCCGCGCGGCAGCAGGAGGTCCACCATGAAAATAACTGTCGCAGAGCCGGCGATCAGGATCAGCGGCGTGATCGCCAGGGGCTCTTTCTTAATTGGCATCGGGGCAGAGGGTGTGCTCATCGTGATGTTGAAGCGGGCGATGCTTGTGCGTATCTTGCGCGCATTATCGCTTTTTGACCGGCTGCGCGGCTCCTTTGTTCTCCGGCGCTTTGGCGGAGAGACAGGCGGACATGAACTTCTGCTGCTCATTGCCCCGCAGGCCCCTGGCTCGCGCATCGGTGTTGCAGTCCTGCATCTTCTGTTGCTTCGGAGTGAGCTCGCCGGCCAGGGCGAGGGAGGAAGCGAGCAGCAGGACCAAGCCGATGGCTGCAACTCGTGGCATCAGCGGTTCCTTTCGTTGGCTGCAGGATACGGCATGGTGGCCGAACTCACCGCACTTTAACGCATTTGTGTTTCGTTGGGCAAGATTTCGGGGAGAAATATACGTCAGCAGCCGTCATCAGGCGAGAGCGCCTGCTCGCCGGGCGGGGTGAGACCCCAGGCTGTCTCCAGCGCCTGGCAGGCCAGGATCGCAAGCGTATCCGGGCCGGCGGCGGCCAATTGTTGCGGGTACCTGGCGGTTGCGCTGAAGACCAGTTCGCCCGACGCGACCTCCACGCCCCGGAGCGCGACGGAGGCGCTGGAAAATGTGGTGGGCACGGAGCCGGGAAAAGGCGCGGCGCCCGCGGTGGTGCTCATGCCGCTCACGACGGTCTCGCCAAGGACGCTCTGGGTGAAGATCACCAGCGCGACGTTCAGCTGCCTGGCCAGACGAACCGCGTGTTGCTCATCCGCGAACGAACGGCTTACGCGGATATGTTCCTTGTCGAACGCCTGCTGAAGTTCGGACGGCTCCATGACAGCGAATCCGCTGTTGCGAAGCCACGCGACGACGGTGTGGGTGACGACGGGACGCAGGCCCCAGACTGCGATGCGCGCGTCTTTCTGAGGGAGGCGCTTGGAGGAGCCGTCGGTGACGATGTGAAGGGACGAGGAGCAGGAGGGGAGGAGGGCTCCGAACAGGAGGATGAGGAAGAGCAGAGTGCGATGCACGAGCTCCTTAGTCCTACGACCGCTTGTCCGGGGGAGGGAAAAACTGGATGGACTTCGTGACGGTCCTGGTCAGCCTGGTCTGTTCTTCTGGGGTAAAGGCCAGAAACTTCATGCCGGCCTTTTGACCGCGGAGGTTTTGGACCGTTGCGATCTTCTGCGTGGCGCAATTATCCACGGAGCCGGTCGGGGGAGGGAACTTGAGGCGCAGGAGCTGTCCGATCGTCAAGGGCTGCGGCGATTCGACGGCACAGCCGCTTTTTGAAATGTCCGTCACCGTGGCCTCGGCCGCGAGATCGCCACACTCGAGATCCACCGGTACGCGAACGGGGATGCGAGCGGCCTGCCGGCGGTCCTGCGCCCTTTCGGCAGGGGTGATTTCCTGCTGCGAGACCTGGAAACGAAGCTGGCAGGGCTGGCATTCAAACGTGTAGACGACATTGGCACCTGAGTGACGGCTAGGCGGGCTAGCAGATTCCGAGGTCGCACCGAGGAGGTTGCCGCAACGGGTACAAAACAGCTTTTTCTGTGCCATTGCGCACCTCAGCTTGCAGGAGGCATCTACAACGCGCATTGTAGCGCAGGGCGAAAAGAAAGCAAGCCTAACGTTGAACGACGGGGAAATGAAAACAGCCCGAACGGGGGCGTTCTTATTGAAGTCAATCACTTGAACCGATGGGAAGCCGCTGGCACACGCCAAGCGAGGGATGGTGCCCCCGACACGAATTGAACGTGCGACCTACGGTTTAGGAAACCGCTGCTCTATCCAACTGAGCTACGGGGGCGTGCTCCTACGATACCCAATGGCTGTTCCAAAGTCTATCGGGATGCTGAAAATGGCCCCCAACTTCGTTCTCGATCGGCCGTCTCCCTGCGACATACGGAAAACGTATGCCTCAATCGCCGGCCTCTCTGCGGCCTCGTTGGCTGGTCATTGTGAGCATCCTGAATCGATACAGGAAGAATAATGTCCAGCCGCCTGCGCGGCCGGCATGGAGATCAGTTGCGAAGATTGGGATGCCGCTGCTGGAGACTACTTCCGGTTCGCCTGGTCGCGCTCGCAGCTTTTTTCGGCGAGCTGGCGCTGGCCTTCGGAGGCGTCGCTCGGAATCCGGCTCATGCAGGCGCTCAGGCTGTCTTCAACGGAACCGGCGGCAATGCTCCCAATCCCTGAAGAAGATCCGCCATCCGAGGCGCAGGCGGAGGTCATCAGTAACGACGCGGACAGAAGAATCCATGCTCCAAACCGTGGGGTCATCATGAGGCGCTCCTTCTGAATGAGGAATTAGGGTACGCGGACCGTTGTTAAACTATACGAATGTCCATTGCCGTTGGCAAGATAATTTACGGCGACGGGGATTTTGCCGCGGCGGGCTTTTCGAAGAGGGCATCCTTGCGGGGAATCTGCGTGAGCAGATCGGAGCGGGCCTGGTAGATGCCTGGGAGTCCGCTGCCCATGGCGTAGACCAGCCCGCTTGTTTTACTGCCCAAGATCAGCCGGTGTGTGGTTGTGCCGTCCTTGGCGGTGGCCACGAATTCGGCGGACGGCGAAGAGAGCCCGTAGGGCGCCAGCGGCCCCGGATCCTTGACGACCCGCAATTCAGCCGGCAGGTCCACCACACGGGAGACGAACAATCCGGCGATCCGCTGGTCCACTCGCTTGTCCGGCTGGCCTTCGAGCGCCCATTCCTCGACATTCTCATTGACCAGGACATACCGTTCTTCTCTGGTTTTTATCGAGAGCGTGGCGATGTCCTCCATGTCCACCCCCAGCAGCCGCTTGTCCTGCAGGGCGAAGAGGTCTTTGGTGAAGTCCCGGATGGCCGTCGGGTTCACCTTGAAAATCGGCGCCTCCGGGGTGGTGACGGCATAGGCTTCCCCGCTGGATGGATTCGGCTGGTAGAGTTTCAGCACCTGGTCCGTGCCGCCGGTGGTGGCGGTGATTTTTACGAGCGGCTGCCCGAGCCGCGTGGCCAGTTTGTCGCGTTCCGGCCCCGCATCCACGAAGGCCAGCGCTTTCAAGTCTTCGAGCTTGATCAGGAGATTGCGGACGACCGGCTGGTCGGCCCTGGCCTCGATGGGGAAACGCACCTGCCACTTTGTTTTGTTCTTTTCGTCGAGCCGCTCGATCAGCACTTCGGTCCTGGGGTTGCTCAGCCGCAGCCGCTCGACCTGGTCCTGCGCCACCTGCAGCACTTCTTTCTTCCGCAGGCTGGCCAGCGTCTTGTTCACGAGCAGTTTCGGCGGCAGGTCCGTGAGCAGCACCTGTTTGTCCGAGGCCCGCATGGCGTAGAGGGTGGAGGAAATAGGCCCGATGTCGCCCAGCGACAGCGTCTCCCGGCGGTCGCCGGCGATGATGGTCAGCGTGACAGCGGGCTGTTCCAGGCCGAAGGGTGCCAGCGAGGCCGGCTGTTCTTCTACCACCCGGATGACGGTGCCGAGCAGTGTGGCCCGCAGCAGGTCGTTCACTTCACGCGAGTCAGCCTCGGTCTGAATCGGGGCGGTGATGGCCCATATCCGCTTGTCGTTCGGAGCCAGGACGGTTTCGGACCCGCCGGCGGAACTCCGGACGGTCAGGCCAGTGATGGCCCGTTCCTCGAACGTCAGAAGCTTCTTAGCCTGCGTATCGGTCTGGAGCTTCGTTCGTTCGGAGGGGAATTCGACGAAATACAGATAGGCGCCCAGCCCAGCCAACAGGACCGCCAAGGCAATGGTGAAGCCGTAACGCTTCATCGGGTCAGAGGCGCCGCCGCCGCCGCCAGGTGGCCAAACCCCAGAAGAAGGTGAGCGCGGGCAGCAGGAGCACCTGGACGTAGAACAGCGTGCGCTCCTGCGCAGGATTGGGCACGAAGGGACGCAGGGCCGGTTCCTTGGGCGTGATGGAAATCAGGTTGCGTTCCTCGGCCAGCCAGCCGATCGCATGGAGCAGGAAGTCGGTGTTGCCGGGAAAATTAAGGTAGGCGTTACTGGCGAACGATGAGTTGCCGACGACGACGACCGCGGGCTGGTGCTGGCCTTCCGCCGCCTGCTGCTTGGGCGTGCTCGCCACCGCCAGGGGCAGCGGGCCCTTCACGTCCGCCTTGTCGTCAATTTTGAAGGTTCCTCCCTGCGCGTTCATCACCGCGCGGCTTTGCGGTGAGGTCTGGGCGAGGGGGACGGCCGACCAGGTTCCGGCAGGAGCGTCTTCGAGAACAAGATGGCGCGAGTCTGGGAACAGGACGAAGGACGTGAGGTCCTGGGTGATTTCATGCTCTGTGAAGCGCCGGATCAGAAGAAAATTGATGCCGCCCTGCGCCAGCTTGTCCTGAAAATCCACGAGCATGCCCGATCCGGTTTTCATGCCCCAGGGCGCCAGGAGGCCGTCCAGCTCGGCCTGCGAGCCGGGATCCACCATGGCCAGCAGGCGGCCGCCGCCTGCGACGTAGTGACTGATCCGGTCCTGCTCGTCCTTGGTCACGGGGCGTCGGGGGCCGGCCAGCACGAGCACCGCCGTGTTCGCCGGCACCGCATTTTCCTGCAGCAGCGTCAGGGCGCCGATGTCGTAGCCCTGCTTTTCCAGCGCGGCCTTCATGAGGGAGAGGCCGCCCTTGTCCTGGTCGGCGGTGGCCCGCTCGCCGTGGCCTTCGAGAAAGACGATCCGTTTTTTCTCGTCCTTGGAGACGCGGATGATGGCGCCGGTCAGTTCGGCTTCGGAGGCGGTGGTCACGCGGTTCGTCTGCCCGCCGCTCTCGACGACGGCCGTGTCCGTGCGCGTAACGCCCAGTTGCCGCGCGAGGCCCGGCTTGCGCTCGGGGTCCACATAGTCGATCCGGAGCTTGTCGCTGTGTGAGCGGTAACTGTCGAGCAGGTCCCGGTAGGCGGCGAATGCCGCGCCGCGCTCCTGCGCAAAGACCGTGACCTTGACCTCCCGCGGGAGCCCGCGCAGCACGCGGAGGGTCTGCGGCGACAGGGTGAAGCGCTGCGTTTCCGAAAAGTCCCACTGCGTCGCGTGGCGGGCCGCGAGAAAATTCACGATGACGAGGATGCCGGCGAACAGCACCGCCATCAGCAGGCTGTTGGCGCCCATGCGCGTCGAGCGTTTGGTGGAGAAGGCCTTCACCGTTTCGAAATGGAGGACGAAAAAGGCGATCAGGCAGATGAGCGCCAGTCCTTCGCAGAGCGACACGAGCCAGAGTTTCTCCGGAGCCAGGCTGTAGGCGACGAGGCCGGCCACGCCCAGCGAGGCGCCGACGATGCCGATGGTGGGCACGAGCCTGTTCATTTCCATCTTTGAGATTCCACGACGCGGTGCGTCAGGAAGAGCATGAACAGGATGCCGCAGGCGTAATAGACCAGGTCCCTGGTATCCACGAGGCCGCGCACCAGCCGGTCGTAGTGCTCGATGAAGGACAGGTATGAGATCGTGTTGCCGACCGGTGTATCGCCCAGGATGGAACCCATCGCGCCCATCAACCAGACGGACAGGAGGAGACCGAAGCTCAGGAACGCCGCGATGATCTGGTTCTCGGTAACCGCCGAGGCGAAGATGCCGATAGCCAGAAACAGTGCGCCCATCAGCAGGAGACCAAGATATCCGGTGAACACCGGCGCCCAGTCGAAACTGCTGAACATGGCCAGCACCACCGGCACAACGCCGGTCAGGGCCAGCATGCCCAGGTAGATCAGGAGCACGGCCACGAATTTTCCCGCCACGATGTGGTTGATGCCGACCGGGGAGGTCATCAGCAGCTCGAAGGTCTTGAGCTTGCGCTCCTCCGCGAAACTGCGCATGGTCAGGATCGGCAGCACGAGCAGCAGGATGATCGCCGTATTATAGAAGGTTGGGCGAAAGACCAGGTCATTCAGATTGATCTTTGCCGCCAGGCCCTGGATCTGCATCAGCCGGATTGCCTGGGTGCCGGCGTTGACGACGGCGATGTAGGACAGCACGCCGAAGATCACCAGGAAGACGGCCGCGACCACATAGATAATGGGGGAGGTGAAGGCCGAGCGGAGTTCCTTGGCGACGATGGCCTGGGCCGGGGTCATGCGCGGGCCTCCTGCGTTGCGCCGCCGCTCCGTTCGCCCAAACCTTCTTCATGCTGCGTGAGGCGGAGAAACACGTCTTCGAGCGTCATCGAGATGGTTTTGAGTTCCTGCAGGCCCCATCCGTTGGTGACGACGAACCGGGCGATTTCGTCCCGTATGTCGCGGCCGAGGGCGCATTCCACCAGATAGGCGCCACCGTCCGGCGGGGCGAAGACGCTGACGATGCCGGGGATGCCGCGCAGGCGGTCCGCGAAGTTGTGCGGAGGCGTCTTGACCGTGAGGCTGATTTTTTCCGAGCGGCGCAGCCTGGCGGACAGATGCTCCGGCGTGTCTACCGCGACGATCCGGCCTTCGTTGATGATGACGACCCGCTGGCAGACAGCGGTGGCTTCCGGCAGGACGTGCGTGCTGAGAATGACGGTGTGCGAGCCGGCGAGACTTTTGATCAGTTCGCGAATCTCGATGATCTGCTTCGGATCGAGTCCAACGGTCGGCTCGTCCAGGATCAACACCGGCGGATCGTGCAGCAGCGCCTGGGCCAGACCGACCCGCTGGCGGTAGCCGCGGGACAGATTGGCGATCAGCCGATGGCGCACGTCGCCGAGAGACACCTGTTCGATCACCTGCGGCATCCGCTGCTGCAGCGCGGCCGCCTTCATGCCTTTGAGCCGCCCCACGAAGGTCAGATATTCCGACACGGTCAGTTCCTGATAGACCGGCGGGGTTTCCGGCAGGTAGCCGATGCGCGCCTTGACCTCCTGCGGCTGCTCATTGCAATCGAACCCGGCCACCGTCGCCGTGCCCTCGGTGGCCGGCATGAAGCAGGTCAGGATGCGCATCGTGGTGGTTTTGCCCGCGCCGTTCGGTCCGAGGAACGCCAGGACCTCTCCCTTGTTGACGGAAAAGGTCACGCGCTCGATGGCGGTGCGGTCGCCGTACCGTTTGGTGATGTGTTGGACGTCGATCATGCGGAGGATTGAACGAGTGGATATTAACTACCGTTTCACGGTCAGTCAAGGGGCGATATAGAGCAGGATGGTCGAATCTGCTATAGTCACGCATATAGTCACGCAGCGTACACGCGCGATCATCAGTCTTTATCGAGGCCGATTGTGAAGGAGGATCTTGTGAAGAGACGCACATGGGTGGTTGTCGCAGGTCTCTGGTTGCTGACGGTCACCGGTTGCGCCGGCAAGGGCGAGGTGGTCGCGTTGAATTTGCACGCGACCCCGCCGGCCGCGGCGCAGAAGTCGGAGCTGCCGGCCGACACCATTGTGGTCGTGGCGGACTTCGAGGACGGGCGGGCCGACAGGCAGCGCGTGGGGGCCCGCATCCATCAAAGCGGCGGCGAGACCGTCTTCACCGTGCCCGGCGGGAAGGTTGGCGCGGTCGTGGCGCAGGTCGTCACCGACTATCTCAAGAAACGGGGCTGGCGCGTGGAATCGGCCAGACCGGTTTCCGGGACCGGGCCGGACAACGGGCCGCACGTGACCATTTCGGGGCGGGTGGTGGAGCTCTCCGCCAATGCCGTCAGCGCATTTGGTTCGACGAAGATCACGGCCTCGGCGAAGATTATCATTGAGGCGGTGAATGCGGAAGACGGGAGCATCGTCCGGATGACGCTCGGCGGCGCCGGCACGCAGGGGATCGTCTGGTTCGATCCGGAGGATGCCGCGAATCTGCTCAGCGGGGCCCTGTCGGAAAGCCTGGAAAAGTTCGTGATGGAGACGAAGATCGAAAAGAAAATGCTGCGGGTGAAGTAGCGCGCTACCGCTGCTCCGCCGCGGGCAGCTCGATCGAGCCGGTTTTCTCCAGCCGGTAAATATCCAGCATCGCCCGGCCGATCGCCACGACGAGCGGTCCGGCCACGATGCCCAGGATCCCGAAGACCTTGATCCCGCCGAGGACGCTGAGAAAGACCAGAACCGGGTGCAGCTTGGACCGGTTGCCGACGAGGATGGTCCGCAACACGTGGTCGAGCAGCGCAATGATTCCGCCGGCGATGCACACCACCGCCATTTTCCCATAGGCGCCGGTGAACCAGAGATAGAGGGCGCCCGGGATCCAGACCAGCGAGGCGCCGGCCGCCGGCACATAGGCGAGCACGCCCATGACCACGCCCCACAGGACCGGCGTGGACAGGCCGGCGATCCAGAAGGCGAGCCCTCCGATCAGGCCCTCCAGAATTGCCACGACGGTACTGCCTTCGACCGAGGCCCGCACCACTTCGTCGAACCGCTGGAACACGATGCGTTGCTGCTGGTGCGTGAGCGGCAGCGCGTTTTCGACCCAGCGCACCACGCGGTCGCCGTCGAGAAAAAAATAAAAGGTGCAGACGAGCATGACGGCGGTCTGAAAGAGACCGAGCAGGATGTGCGTCGCGACAAAGGTGGCTTCTTCTAAGAGCCACTTCCCGATGCCTTGCAGGTTGTCCGCCAGTGTGGCGCGCAGGCTCGTCCCGGTCAGCTGTTCGTATTCCTGTATGCGATCGATGACCACGTTGGCGACCGGGTATTCCCGGCGCAGATTTTCCATCAGACCGCCCCGCTCGACCAGCGTAAGGACGGCTTTATAGGTGCTGGCCAGTTCTTCGCCGATCAGCGCTGAGAGATAGAGCACCGGCAGGATGATGACGACGGTGACGGCGCTGCACATCAGCAGCGCGCTGAGCGCCTTCTGCCCTCTGGCGGTGCGGACGAGACGCCGGTGGAGCGGATAGAGCGAATAGGCGAGCACGGCGGCCCAGGCAATGGCGGTCAGAAACAGACTGAAGGTCTGGAAGAGGAGATAGGCGACGCCGCCGGCCAATGCCAGGCGCGCCAGCCGGGCTGCCTGGTCCGGATCGCGTTGCGAGAGATCGCTCATGCGTCAGGCATCTTAGGTAGGCGGTGGACAATGGTCAAGCAACTTGCATTTTGCCTTTTCCCCGGTCTCGCGATAGAGTGCGCCTATGACCGTCTCAACCGACGACATCGAACGGCTTGTCCGGGCGGAGCACTGGGATCCCTTCGCGATTCTCGGCCCCCTGCCGGACGATGGCGGGTCGGACACGGTCGTGCGCGTCTTTCTTCCCGAGGCCTCGGAGGTCTCGCTGGTGCCTGAAGGACCGGGCGGTCGCGCGGTGCCGATGCGGATTGTCCATGAGGCAGGCGTTTATGAAGCCCGCCTGCCGCAGGGGGCGTCGCGCTACCGGCTCCGCGTGACGGACCGGTGGGGCAACCGGTCGGAACGGCACGATCCCTACGCCTTTTCTCCGCTCCTGTCAGATTTCGATCTGCACCTGTTCACCGAGGGCCGGCTCTACCGGGCCTACGACAAGCTGGGCGCGCACCTGCGGACGGTGGATGCCGTGACGGGCGTGCAGTTTGCCGTATGGGCGCCGAATGCGCTGCGGGTCAGCATCGTGGGAGATTTCAACGGCTGGGACGGGCGCCGCCATGCGATGCGCAGCCGGGGCGCGACGGGCTTGTGGGAACTCTTCATTCCCGAACTGCCGGAAGGCACGCTCTATAAATATGAAATCAGGCCGCGGGATGGCGATGCGGCTTTTCTCAAGGCGGACCCCTATGCCTTTGCCGGGGAACTCAGACCCAAGACTGCGTCGGTCGTGCGCGATCTATCCCAATATCGCTGGAACGACAGGGCCTGGATGGACGAGCGCGGACGGCGCGATCAGCTTGCGGCGCCGGTGGCGATCTATGAAGTCCATCTCGGGTCCTGGGCGCGCGTGCCCGAGGACAATCACCGCTGGCTCACCTATCACGAACTGGCGGCGAAGCTGATTCCCTATGTGAAGGAACTGGGTTATACACATATCGAATTGATGCCGGTCACCGAGCATCCCTTCGACGGTTCCTGGGGCTACCAGACGACCGGCTATTTTGCGCCGACCAGCCGGCACGGATCACCCGAGGACTTCATGGCCTTCGTCGACGCCTGCCACCGGGCCGGCGTCGGCGTGATTCTCGACTGGGTGCCGTCGCACTTCCCGGACGATCCGCACGGACTGGCCTGGTTCGACGGCACGCAGCTCTATGACCATCAGGACCCGCGCCTCGGCTACCACCCGGAGTGGCACAGCCGCATCTTTAATTTCGGGCGGGTGGAGGTGCGCAACTTTTTGCTCAACAGCGCGCTGTTCTGGCTGGAGCGGTACCACGTGGACGGGCTGCGCATGGATGCGGTGGCGTCCATGCTCTACCTGGATTATTCCCGGCAGCCCGGCGAGTGGATCCCCAATAAGTTCGGCGGCCATGAAAATCTTGAGGCGATCGAGTTTTTGAAAGAGTTCAACAGTGTCGTGCATCGCGAGCATCCCGGCGTGCTCACCATCGCCGAGGAATCCACGGCCTGGGGCGGCGTGTCCCGCCCGACCTATACGGGAGGACTGGGGTTCAGCCTGAAGTGGAACATGGGCTGGATGCACGACATGCTGCGCTACTTCAGCCTCGACCCGGTCTATCGCAAGCACGAGCACAACCACATCACGTTCGGGTTGCTCTACGCCTTCACCGAGAATTTCGTGCTCGTGCTCTCGCACGACGAAGTGGTCCATGGCAAGCGCTCGCTGCTCGACAAGATGCCCGGCGATCTCTGGCAGAAATTCGCCAACCTGCGTGCGCTCTACGGCTACATGTACGGGCATCCGGGCAAGAAGATGCTGTTCATGGGTGGCGAGTTCGGCCAGTGGACCGAGTGGAACCACGACACCAGCCTCGAGTGGCATCTGCTCGATCACGACTCGCACCGGGGGCTCCGGCAGTGGGTCTGCGACCTCAACCGGCTCTACCGGGCCGAGCCGGCGCTCCACGAAGTGGATTTTGAATGGACCGGCTTTCAATGGATCGACTTCAACGACTCCGATCAATCCGCGGTCGCATTCGTGCGGCGCGCCAGGCGCGAAGAGGACTTCGTCGTCTGCGCCTGCAACTTCACGCCGGTGCCGCGGCACGGCTACCGCATCGGCGTGCCGGCCCCCGGCCGGTACCGGGAGTTGCTGAACAGCGACGCCGCGGTCTACGGCGGTGGGAATGTCGGCAATCTCGGCGGTATGGAGGCCGAACAGATCCCCTGGCACGGCTACCCCCAATCGATATCGTTGACGCTGCCCCCTCTCGCAGTCGTGTTCTTCAAGCCGGGCTGAGCGCTGTTCAACCGCCGGGCTTGACTTCCCGGGTCGTTCTTTCGTATAGTCTGGGCACTTCATACATCGGTCCTGTACCGCAAGTCGCGGTTCATCCAATACACAACCACAAGATGTAGGGTGGGGTCAGGTCGTACAGGACTAGCCATAGGGTTATATGTGGTGTTCAGATGCCAGCAAAGAGGGAGTTGTGAACGGACGACAAGGGATTAATAGAACCTGGGTGTTGTTGTTCGCGTGCGGCCTGACTGTCAGCGCCTGCACGGTCCTGCCCAAGGGTCAGGCTGATCTGGATGTCAGCATGAAAGAGCGTGGAATAGCTTCGTGGTACGGCGAGGATTTTCACGGGTGGCTGACCGCCAACGGTGAAACCTATGATATGGAAGCGCTCACCGCCGCCCACCGGACCCTGCCGTTGGGCACTTGGGTGCTGGTCACCAACGTCGAAAACGGGCAGCAGGTCCGTGTGCGGATCAACGACCGGGGCCCGTATCTCTATGGACGCGTGCTGGATCTCTCTCTTGCCGGAGCCCGGGCGCTGGATATGGTGGACAGCGGGATCGCCGCCGTCCAGATCGAAGTGGTAGGGAATCAGGGCGCCGGGCTGGTTTCGGTCGCCGACTTGCTGCCGTTTCCTCCTGCCATGAGAATCGCCAGCGCCGATGAAGATGCCCTGTCCCTGGCGCAACCGCGCAAGGTACGCGCCGTGCGGTCGCTGCCCAACGATCTTCGCCGGCAGAGGCGCGTCCGCCGGGCGGGGGATTATCAGGCCGCGGAGCGCCGCGCCTATTCGGTCGCATCGTTACAAATTCCTTAGCCCTCGCTGACCAGCTTCCATCCTCCGAGACGGGCAATCCTCTAATTGACAGGTCGGAGGAGTCTCGACTACACTGCGGGCGTTGTATGTTTGTTTCTAACGTGAGGAGCGTGCGGCAATGGCCAAGAAGCAGAAAGTTTCGCTGACGGACAAGGAGGCGAGACTGAAAAAGAAGGTGGAGGAAAAGCGCGGCACGCTGGAGAATCCCGAAGGCGACGCGCCGTTCCGGAAATTGCACAAACGGTTGAAACGTGTTCAGCGTCTGCGGCGCCGGCTGGCGTTCCGGAAGCAGCAGGCGGCAGGGAAGAAAAAAGCCGACGTCGCTGCGAAGCCCGCCGCTCCAGCCGCCTAGTCAACGCATTGTCCAACACGGATCATCTGCCATGACTGAACAGCCGGACCAGCAGGACGAATTCTCCATGTCCGATCCGCCGGAGGCGACCGATGTCCTGGCCGACCGGATGTCGGACGCGTTGGCGAAGCCGGCCGAGTCCCCGATGGGCGACGCGCCGGCCGCGGATGTCGTCCTGGAAGAAGAAAAGGTCAAGGACGAGATCGACATCCAGATCGATCTCTTGAAAGATCCTGACTGGACCGTCCGCCGCGAGGCGGTGGTCACGCTCGGCGAGATGGGCGACGAGCGTTGCGTCGTTCCCCTCGTGAACTCCCTGCGCGACGGCGACTGGCAGGTCCGCGAGGCGGCCGTCGAGGCGCTGGGGCAGGTCGGCTCGCCCGCGGTCGAGTATCTGGTCAAGATGCTCAGGGATTGGGACATCCGCAAGTCCGCGATCCGCTCGCTGGGCAAGATCAAGGACGAGCGGGTGCTGGTTCCCCTGATGCAGCAACTCCATCACGATGAATTCAAGGACGATGCGACCGAAGCGCTGGTCGAGTTGGGGGCGCCGGCCGTGGAAGGGCTGGTGGGGGCGCTCAAGGACAAGGACGAAATGGTCCGCAAGCAGGCGATCATCGCGCTGGGACGGATCAAGGATGCGGCTGCCATTGATCCGCTGATCGACATGCTGAAGGATCCGGATTGGTTTTCCCGGCTGACCGCCGCCGCAGCTCTGGAGAAGATCGGCGACGAGCGCGGCCGCCTGGCCATCAAGCCGCTGATGAAGGATCCTGATATGGTCGTGCGGATGCGGGTCGAGCGGATCCTGGCGGCGTGGAAAAAGAACCAGCAAACGGCCAACGCGTAGCGTCCACCCCTTACTTCTGCAGCAGCGAATCCAGTTCCTTCTGAATCTCTCCCATTTTTTCCCGGCTGACCGTCTTTCCCTTCGACAGTTCTTTTTCGACATCCTTGATTTTTGAGGCCAGCGCCTTGGCCCTGGCGGCCTTGCCGCCTTCCTCTCCGGCCAGGCCGGCCTGCTCCAGATGCGTGACGGCCTCGGCCAGTTCCTTTGCGGCGTCGCCGAAGTTTTTTTCATTCAGATCGGATCGTGCTTCGAGCAGCCGTTCCTTCGCGTCGACTACACCCTGACGATAGCGCAACGCACGCTCGAGTCCCTGCGTCGTGTCGATGACGTTGCGGGAGAGGTCCTTGGTCGTGTCCACCATTTCGGAGGAGAGTTCCTTGACGGCCTTTTTCACTTCCGCCGGACGCTGGCCCGTGTAGTAGCCCAGCAGGAACACGCCGCCCAGCAGCACCGTGATGCCGAGTATTTTGAGCATGGGATTCCCTTTCTGTTCAGTGTGCGCCATGACAACCCGTCATTTGGCGGCCAGCAGCTTGATTATACCCCCGGCTGCGGCGATCCGGATGGCCGGATCGGAGTCGCGTAATGTCTGTTTCAACAAGGCCAGCCCCTCGTGCCCGCCAAGCCGTCCGATGGCCCGCGCCGCCATCAGGCGGGGCTGCGGCTGCTGATCCTTGAGCAGGGCTTCGACGACCAGGAGCGCCTTGCGATTTCCAGACAGGGCCACCGCCTGCGCCGTCGCGCCGCGGATCGAGGGGTCCGGATGCCTGGCCAGATCGGCGGCGAGCAGCGCGCCTTCGGGATCGCCGATCCGCAGCAATCCTTCCACCGCGCCCAGACGGACGAATTCCACCGGATCGCGGGCCGCCTGCCGGAGCACCGGCCGGCTCTTGACGAGCTTGAGCCGTCCGAGGCTGGCCGCGGCGACGCTGCGGACGCGTGGGTCGTCGTCTTCCAGCGCGTGGAGCAGCGCCGGTTCTCCCTTCGGGTTGCCGAGATCGCCCAGGGCGCCGGCGGCGAAGGCGCGCACGGATGGATCGGGGTCGTAGACGGATTGACTCAGGACCGGCAAGCTGGCGGGGCGTTTCAACTGTCCGAGCGCGCCCACCGCCGCCATGCGGAGTTCCGCATCGGGCAGGGTGGCTTCGCCCGCAATTTCATCGACGGCGTCCTCCTGTCCCATGCGGGCCAGCGCAGCCAGCGCGAAAATGTGGAGGACGCCTTCTTCGGATTTCGACAGGCGCGTGATCAGCGGGCGCAGGATTCCATCGGTGTTCTTCCCCAGCGCGTTCAGTGCGGCGATGCGGACGGATTGCGCGGGATCCTCCAGCGCGCGTGTGAGCGCCGTTGTCGTGGCGGATGACCCGGCCCGCGCCAGACCTTCGCCGGCGCGGGCGCGGACCATGACCGACGAATCGAGGAGGCCGTCTTCAAAAATCGGAACCGTCTCTCGTGACGCGATTTCGGCCAAGGTCTGATAGGCGGCAATGCGGAGATGTTCCTGGGGATCGCGCACGTGCCGGGTGATGACGGCGAACGCCAGATCCCGGAGCAGGCTGGTTTCGTCCGGCTCGGCGACGGGGACCAGCCGCGTATAGAAAGTGAGCGCCTGATCGGGCCGTCCGACCTGCAGGGCGCTCCGGGCGCCGGCGCGCAAGACTTCCGGGGAAAGACGCTGTTCCGCCGGCGCTCCTTCCAGCAGACGGACGACCTCGTCGAACCGGCCCTGCTTGAACGCCTTCAACGCGTCGTCCTGGAGCGATGCGCCGGATGGAGCGGCGGACACGAACCCACCCAGTCCAAGCCCGTACCAGACGGCAAGGGCCAGGATAAGGATGCCGGGCAAGCGCATGAATACTACCAGCGTGGAGCGGTCGGGGAGGCGGCAGGCGAATAGAGGAGATCCATGTACTCCTTGACCATCCGGCGGGTGCAGAACTGCGGCGCGACCGTGCGGACCGCGTCCTTGACGATCTGGAGCCAGCCGCGCGGGATGCCGTCGCGGTCCCGGTCGTAATAGAGCGGGACAATATCCTGCTCGAGCAGGCGGTAGAGGTGTTCCGCGTCGTGCAGGTCCTGGTTGTGGGAGTCGCCGAGGTGTCCCGAGGTCGGAATGGCCCAGCCGTTTGCGCCGTCATAGCCTTCCTGCCACCAGCCGTCCAGCACGCTCAAATGCGGCACGCCGTTGAGCGCGGCCTTCTGTCCGCTGGTGCCGCTTGCCTCCATCGGCGGACGCGGCGTGTTCAGCCAGACATCCACGCCCCAGACGAGATATTTGGCCATGTGCATGTCGTAATCCTCCACGAACGCGACGTGCCCGCCGATGTCGTGGTCCTTGCAGAAGGTATAAACCTGCTGGATGAACTGACGGCCCGGCTCGTCGGCCGGGTGGGCCTTCCCCGCGAAGACGATCTGCACGGGGCGCCAGCGGTCCTGCATCATCTGCTGGAGCCGGCCCAGCGTGCTGAAAATGAGCGTGGCCCGCTTATAGGTGGCGAAACGCCGCGCAAAGCCGATGGTCAGGGCTTCCGGATCGAGCAGCGTGCCACTCGCCAGGACTTGATGGGGCTGCATGCGCCCCTGCATCCAGGCCGCCCTCGCCCGCTCGCGGATGAAGCTCATCAGTTTTCGCTTCAACGCCTGCCGCGTTGTCCACAACTCGCCATCCGGGATGTCGGTGACGCGGTGCCAGATGGCCGGATCGTCCGCCCGCTCGGCCCAGTCCGGGCCGAGGTGCTTGGCATAGAGCTGGTTCATCTCGACTGAGATCCACGTCGGCGCGTGGATGCCGTTCGTGATGCTCCGGATCGGCACGCGGTCCTCTTCAATGCCGGGCCAGAGGCACCGCCACATGGAACGGGAGACGCGGCCGTGCTCGCGGCTCACGCCGTTGACGTGTCCGGCCAGCCGCATGGCGAGCGCCGTCATGTTGAAGCCGGCGCCGGGATTGTCGGGATGCGCGCCCAGCTGCAAAAACGCCTCGCGCGTCATGCCGAGCTGCTCCCAGTAGCCTTCGAAATACTGCTCGATCTGGTGAAACGAAAAGACGTCGTGGCCGGCCGGCACCGACGTGTGCGTGGTGAAGACGGTCCTTTGGCGGACCAGTTCGACCGCTTCGGCATAGGAGCGGCCGGCCTGGACAAATTCCCGCAACCGCTCGAGCGTCAGGAAGGCGGAATGGCCTTCGTTGGCGTGCCAGACGGCGGGTGAGAGGCCCAGCGCGCGGAAGACCCGCACGCCGCCGACGCCGAGCAGGATTTCCTGGCGCAGGCGGACATTATGGTCGCCGCCGTACAGTCTGGCCGACAATTCGCGGTCCCAGGGCTGGTTCTCCGGCACGTCGGTGTCGATCAGGTAGAGCGTCACGCGTCCGACGCGCACCTGCCAGACGATGGCGACGATGGCGCGGTGGTCGATCTCAACGGCGATCTGAACGGGAGCGCCGGCCGGCGTGAGCGCCCGCTGGATGGGCGACTCCAGCCGGTTGAACGGTTCGTATTCGGCCTCCTGCCAGCCGTCGGACGACATCCGCTGGTGAAAATAGCCCTGCGGATACATGAAGCCGACGCCGACGAGCGGGATGCCGAGGTCGCTGGCCTCCTTGCAGTGGTCGCCGGCCAGGACGCCCAGGCCTCCGCTGTAAATCGGAATCGAACTGTGCAGGCCGAACTCGGCCGAGAAATAGGCCACCCGGCTTTGCGCCAGGTGCGGATAGCGGCCGGCAAACCACGTGTTCGACGCGCCCATGTAGTCGTCGAAAGCCTTGAGCACGGATGAGTAGAGGCGGATGAAGACGGGATCTTCGTTCAGCGACGCCAGCCGTTCGGGTTTCAGATCGTGGAGCAGCTTGACGGGATTGTGGTACGAGAGGCGCCAGAGAGTCGGATCGATGGTTTCAAAGAGCCGCCGGGCATCCGGCTTCCAACTCCACCAAAGATTATGCGCCAGTTCGTCCAGGCGTGCGAGCCCGCCCGGAAGGTGATGGTTCGACATCGCCTCGCTCATTGTGCCTCCCGCTTCACGCGTGGCCCCCCCGTTGGTGCCAGGCGGTCCATTCGGGCGAGAAGGCCGCGGAGGCATAGCGGGTGCCGAGCACCTCCGCGACGCGATTCATCAGTTTGCTGAGTTCCTGCGCCTGCTCGGGCTTTAGATCCTGCCGGAAGCGGGGGTGCAGGCCCCAGCGGGTTTCGATTTCCTCGCCTTGAATCGTGGACATGATGCTGATCAGCTTGATCTCATTTCCGGTCCTGCCCTCCGGCGCAGGCACCGCCGCCGCCGTTTGGCCAGGGACTGTCCCGGTCGTGGCTGATTCGAGCAGGGATTTCATGGCGGGAATGATCGCGTTGCCACAGAGTGTGGCGGCGGAGACCACCATGCCGTTGTCCCGCGCGCCGATCAGATGCGCGATCGCTTCGCCGAAGGCCTTGAAGTATTCGTCCTTCTGCTTGCTGTCCTCGGTGGCCATGAACTTGAACCGCTCATAGCGCTGGCGGCTTTGCGCGACGGTCTCGCCGATCGCCAGCACGACTTCCATTTCGTCGGTGTCGGGCCCCAGCGCCGGCGCGAGCACGTTCTTGAGTTGTTGCGTGACGGCGTCTTCCAGACCGTCCATGAAGAGCGGCTGGTCCTTGAGCGGAATGTAATGCGCTGAGAGCCGGTCAGCCAGGTTGAAGAACAGCTGGAGAAACTCCAGGTAGATGTCCCACTCGCCGGATTTCTTGATTTTCATCGCCTGCTCCGGCGCGCTCCGCTTGACCATCGTGACGGACTCGCCGGACACGGCCACCATCAGCGACGACAGGTCGCGTAAAATACTCGAATAGGGATCTTGCGAGGCAGGCATCGGGCTCTCCAGAAAACCAGCGCCCATTATAGACAAGTCCATTCCCATCTTTCCACTCAATACGCAACCAATGGTAGGGTGCGGAAGCTCGTTGCGCCAAGGACAGTGGTATGTTATATCCGCCTGTGCCAAGCTTCGCCAGCCGGATGCCACTCAGAGGCAATTGATGGATCGGGAAATCAGGCCCTACATATTGAAGAAGCCGGCGGAGGAGTCCCAGCCGGCCAGGCTGTCGCTGGATTACGCGGCCGCGCTGAATCCCCAACAACTGGCGGCGGTGACGGCGGCCGACGGGCCCTCGCTCGTGATTGCCGGAGCCGGGAGCGGCAAGACGCGCACGCTCATCTACCGCGTGGCCTATCTCATCGACAAGGGCGTCGATCCGGCGTCGATTCTATTACTGACCTTCACGCGCAAGGCCTCGCAGGAAATGTTGCAGCGGGCAGGAGTGCTCATCGGCGCGCGCAGCGAACGGGTGGCCGGCGGGACCTTCCATTCCGTCGCCAATACGCTGCTACGCCGGTACGGGCGTCCGATCGGGCTGGAGCCGGGCTTCACCATCCTGGATCGCAGCGACGCCGAGGATTTGATCGCGCTGGTCCGCAATCAACTGGGGCTCAACCAAAAGGACAAGCGCTTCCCGCGCAAGGGGTCGATCGCGGAAATTTTCAGCAAGTGCGAGAACACGCTCGCGAGCTTTGAGGACATCCTGCTCGGCGAGTTCGCCCACTTTGCGGAGCACCTGAGCGATCTCGACAAGTTGAAGAAGGCCTACGTGGCGGCCAAGCGGCAGAAGCAGCTTCTGGACTACGACGATCTGCTGACCATGCTGCGGGAGTTGCTGACGGACCACGAGCCGACGCGGCAGGCGATCTCGCAGAATTTCCGCTACATCCTGGTGGACGAGTATCAGGACACGAACCGCCTGCAGGCCGATCTGGTCCGGAAGCTGGCCACGACGCACAACAATGTGATGGCGGTCGGAGACGACGCGCAATCCATCTATGCGTTCAGGGGAGCGACGTTCCGGAACATCATGGACTTTCCCACGCTGTTTCCTGGCACGAAGGTCTACAAACTCGAGGAAAACTACCGCAGCACGCAGCCGATCCTGAACCTCGCCAACGAAATCATCCAGGGCGCGACCGAAAAATACTCGAAGCACCTCTTCACGCGGAAGCTCGACGGGCCGCTGCCGGCGCTGGTGCAGGCGGGGGGAGAGAACGCCCAGTCCCGGTTCATCTCCCAGCGAATTCTGGAGTTGCGGGAAAGCGGCGTGCCGCTGGACGAAATCGCCGTGCTGTTCCGCTCCAGCTTCCATTCGTTCGACCTTGAAATCGAGCTGTCGCGGCGGAATCTGCCGTTCGTGAAGCGCGGCGGGTTCAAGTTCATCGAAACATCGCACGTGAAGGACCTGCTCGCGCACCTCCGGGTCATCGAGAATCCGCTCGATGCGGTAAGTTGGAATCGTCTCCTGATGCTGGTGGAGGGCGTCGGGCCCAAGAAGGCGCAGGACCTGATCGCCTCGTTCGTCAGGAGCGAGCAGCCGCCGGCGGCGCTGCGGGAGGTGAGCGGGCGGTCGTCACGCCCGCTCAAGGACCTGGCGATCATGCTGGAGGAGGCGGGCCGGTCGCAATCGCTCACGCCGGCCGAACAGGTCAACGAGGTGTATCGCTATTACCTGCCGATCCTCAAGGAGCACTACGACGACTATCCGAAACGGATGCGCGATCTGGAGCATCTCTACACGATCGCCGAGCGGTATGGAAAGCTGAACGACTTTCTGGCCGACCTGGCACTGGAGCCGCCGGACGCCAGCGTGGACGATGTGGAGGCGGGCGACCGGGACGACGAGCGGCTGGTGCTCTCCACCATTCATTCCGCCAAGGGGCTGGAATGGCAGTGCGTGTTCCTGATCTGGACCGTGGACGGCCGCTTCCCCTCGGCCTACTCATTCACGTCGGATGAGGAGCTGGAGGAGGAGCGGCGTCTGTTCTACGTGGCGGTGACGCGCGCAAAAAAGCACCTGCATCTCACCTATCCGATCAATGTCTACGACAAGGCGACGGGGGCGGTCCTGTCGAAACCGTCGCGATTTCTCGACGCCGTGCCCTCCTCTATGTTAGATACATGGGCATTGATAGAGGAAAGCGGGTACCACCATTGGGATTCATAGACGATCCTCGTTGAAATCCTCTCGCTGCCTCGCAACACACATCCGAACATGACAGGCGTGAGTCTTGTGAAGAGGGCTATCCTTGTGACGTGGGTTCATCGGTTTGCAGTCGCGTGTCTCGTCCTGTCGGCCGCCTTGCCGGTGTCGGCGGAGACGCCGCAGCCGGCGGCCGATTTGACGCGGCTGCCACTGGCCGCGCTTATCAGCGAATCGGAAGAACTGGGCCTGCCCACCAAGTTTCTCAGGGACCTGCCGCCGGATTTCGTGACCGTGACCTTCGAGGACCTTCACCGCTGGGCGGCGGAGTACCATCCGGAAGAGCATCACATGGTGTTGAACCGGGCCCTGTCCTTCAACCAGGCCGCCGGGACGTTGCGGCCGCTCACGAAAATGACGGCTCTGGAAGTCGGCAACCTCTACCATGAGCTCTATCACGCCTACATGGATTATCTCGAGTCGAAGCCGCCCGATCCGGGGACCGATGGCGGACGCCTGCTGGCCTCGGCGCGGGAACTGCAAAAGTGCCGCTATGCCGAAGTGAAGATCACGCCGGTCCTGCAGAAGCGGACCTCCACCGAAACACGGTATCTATCCGAGCGGGAGGCCTGGGAAACGCAGCACGAGACCTGGGGCGTCTTTGTCGGCTGGGCCATCTGGACCAAGCTCGAATTGATCGCCTCGCGCGGCAAGCCGGGCCTCGTGACGGAAGGCTGGCTCAAGCGGTTGAAGAAGGCCGACCACGACGGCATTCTCGTCGGCTACTACGAACCAGAAGACCAGCACGAGCGCAAGCTGACTCAGAAGCGCTATCTCGCTCCGGCCTATCGCATCCTGCCGCAGGAAATTCACGCGATCATGGTGTTGTTGTTCGGAGAGCCGTCTGATGCGGCCGACCGCGCGGCCGCTGCCGCGCAGCCGGCATCGCCAAAAAGCGTGCCCGTTCCGTCCTTCTGCAAGCCGTAGAATCGGCCCCCGCTATCTTCAGATTCGCTTGATTCTGCCTTGACTTACGAGCCCTTTGGACAGTACACTCACCGATAAACTTTTTCAGTTTTTTTGATTGAATTTTGGAGCGTTTGGATAATGCTCGATACGCTCAGCCGGAAGTTTGACCAGATTCTGAAAAAACTCCGAGGACAGGGAGTTTTGACGGAACAGAACATCGCCGACGCGCTGAAAGAAGTGCGCCTGGCGCTGCTCGAAGCGGACGTCAACTTCAAGATCGTCAAGGACTTCATCGAGAGCGTCCGGGTGAAGGCCGTCGGGCAGGAGGTCCTGCAGAGCCTCGCGCCCGGACAACAAGTCATCAAGATCGTCTGGGACGAACTCCGCGACTTGATGGGCCGCGAGCAGTCCGGCGTGAAGCTGGCCTCCGAGCCGCCCACGGTGATCATGATGGTCGGTTTGCAGGGCGCCGGCAAGACGACGACTTGCGGCAAACTGGCGAAGCTCTTCAAGAATCAAGGCAAGCGCGTGCTGCTGGTGGCGGCCGATCCGCGCCGGCCCGCGGCGGTCGAACAGTTGACGAGTCTCGGCGCCACGCTGGATGTGCCCGTGCATCGGGCGGCCTCGTCGCAGGCCAATGTCGCGCAGACCTGCGTGGAGGGTGTCGCGCGTGGCCGCGAGCAGGGCTTCGACGTCGTCGTGCTGGATACGGGCGGGCGCCTGCACATCGACGACGAGCTGATGGGCGAACTGGCGGCGGTCAGGCAGGCGGTGACGCCGCACGAAGTGCTGCTCGTGGCCGACGCCATGACGGGGCAGGATGCTGTCACCATGGCGGATCAGTTTGATCGGAAGATCGGGCTGACCGGCGTGATCCTGACCAAGGTCGAAGGCGACGCGCGCGGCGGTACGGTCCTCTCGATCCGGGCCGCGACCGGGAAGCCGGTCAAGTATCTGGGCGTCGGAGAAAAGCTGGATGCGCTGGAGCCGTTTCATCCGGACCGGATGGCCTCGCGCATTCTGGGCATGGGCGACGTGCTGTCGCTCGTCGAGAAGGCGCAGGAGGCCTTGTCGAGGGAACAGGCCGAATCGTTCCAGAAAAAACTGGCGTCGAAGACCTTCACGCTGGAGGACTTTCGCGACCAGATCGGGCAGGTCAACAAGCTGGGCTCAATGGACGAGATCCTTGGCATGCTGCCGGGCGGGCAGAGGCTCAAGGAACTGGCGAACGACGGCGGGGTTCCGGAGAAGGAGATTGCGCGGACGGTGGCGATCATCAACTCGATGACGCCACGGGAGCGCCGGGACCATACGGTCATCAGCGGCAGCCGGAAGAAGCGCATCGCGCGAGGAAGCGGGACCAGCGTGCAGGACGTGAATCGTCTGATCAAACAGTATCTGGGCGCCCGCACCATGATGAAGGCGATGTCGGGCGGGGGCGGGAAAAGGCAGTTGGCGCAGATGTTGGGCATGCGGTAGGCAGGGCAACTTGTTTTAAGGAGGATACAGTGGCGGTTCATTTACGGTTGTCGAGGGGTGGACGAAAGAATCTGGCATTTTACCGGCTGGTGGCGGCGGACTCCCGCAAGCCGCGGGACGGGCGGTACTTGGAAATTCTTGGCACGCACGATCCGGCCAAGCATCCGCCGGTCACGGTGCTCAAGCAGGAACGGATTCTCGACTGGCTCAGCAAGGGCGCGCAGCCGTCGGTGACGGTGCGGACGCTGTTGAAGCGGGCCGGGGTCATTAAGAAGTAGGAAGTCTGAAGTGAGAGGCATGGCTTTCGACTCGAGGATGCCCATGGCGGACGAATTGGTCGCGATCGGCATGATTGAAAAGCCCTTCGGCGTGCGGGGGGAAATGCGCGTGCGATCCTTGAGCGACGTGCCGGGACGGTTCGAGGGCCTGACGCGCGTGACGCTGGAAGCCCCGTCTGGAGTCGTGAAGGAAACAGCGGTGCGAAGCGTGCGGGTCATGAACGGGTCCTATGTCCTGGGCATGGACATCTGCTCGACGCCGGAGGAGGCGGGGCTGTTTCGGGGCTGGATGGTGAAGATCCCGCAGGGGTCTGCGCCGGCGCTGCCGCAGGGGCAGTATTACGAATACGAATTGATCGGCCTCTCGGTGCAGGACGAGGCCGGCCGTCCGATGGGCAGGCTGGAAGACATTCTGGAGACGCCCGGCCATCATGTGTTTGTCGTGCGCGGCGACCGGGGTGAAGTGTTGGTTCCGGCCTCGAAAGAGACCGTGGTGTCGGTGGATGTGCCGGGCAAGACGATGACGGTCCGATGGACGGAAGAAGCGACGACGGAGGGCGCCGGCTATCATGCTGAAGTGTGATGTGGTCACGCTGTTTCCGGACTTGATCCAGTCGGTCCTGGGACAGAGCATGCTCAAGCGGGCGCAGGACAAGAACCTGCTGGACGTCCGCGTGCATAATTTGAGGGACTATACCGAGGGCCGTCATCTGGTGGCGGACGATACGCCCTACGGAGGCGGGGCCGGGATGGTCATGAAGGCGGAGCCGGTCTTCCGGGCGGTCGAGGCGTTGCGGAGGCAGTACGGGGAATCCAGGGTCGGAGAGTCGTTGCGTCTGCTGCTGCCGTCTCCGCAGGGGCGTCCGTTCACCCAGCGTCTGGCGGAGGAGTTTCGGGACGAACGTCGCCGGCTGGTCTTCGTTTGCGGGCATTACGAAGGCATTGATGAGCGGGTGCGGATCGGTCTTGAGCCGGAGGAAGTTTCGATCGGCGATTATGTGCTGACCGGCGGAGAATTGCCCGCGCTCGTGATGATCGACGCGGTGGTGCGGCTGATTCCGGGCGTGCTCGGCGATCCGGAATCCGCGGAGCGCGACTCGTTTGCCGAGTCGCTGCTGGACTATCCGCACTACACGCGGCCGGCCGAACTGCGCGGCCTGCCGGTGCCGGAAGTCCTGTTGTCCGGTAATCATGAGGCCATCCGGCTGTGGCGGCGGAAGGAAGCCTTGCGCAGCACGTACCGGAAACGTCCGGATCTGCTGCGAGACCGGTCGCTGTCCGACGAGGACCGGCGGTTGCTTGAGGAGATTGTTCAGGAAGAAACACGCGAAGCGTCAGTGTAGGCCGTAATTGTTTTTGGTTGAGGAGGGGGTAGAGAGATGAATCAGTTAGAGCGTATCCAGCGGTCGCTGGTGAAGAAAACCGTCCCGACGTTCGAGATCGGCGATACCGTGCGGGTCCACGTGAAGGTCGTCGAAGGCGACAAGGAACGGATTCAGGTGTTCGAAGGCGTCGTGATCGCCCGCAAGGGCGGGCGGAACAGCGAGACGTTCACGGTGCGGAAGATTTCGTACGGCGTGGGCGTCGAGAGGATTTTCCCGGTCCACTCGCCGATCGTGACGCGCGTGGACGTCGTGCGGCAGGGCAAGGTGCGCCGGGCCAAGCTCTATTACCTCCGGGCCAAGAAGGGCCGGACGGCGAAGCTTGAAGACCGCGAGTTCGTCCAGGCCGAGATTGCTCCGGTCGCGGGGGCGAAATCGGTCGAGCAGGAGACGTCTGCGGCGGAGAAAAAGGTCGAATCAACGGCGGCAAAAGCCAAGGCGGCGCCGGCTGGAAAACCGGCCGCGAAGGCCGAGGCCAAGCCGGCCAAGCCCGCGCCCGCGAAGAAGAAGTAGTTCGTTTCTTTTCATGCACGGGGTGCCGTGGAGCCGACGGACCTCTTCGAGACGGAAGCGAGGCGATGCGGGTACCGTCTTGTCGCAGGCCTGGACGAGGCCGGGCGGGGTCCGCTGGCCGGTCCTGTCGTTGCCGCGGCGGTCATGCTGCCCCGCCGGTGCCTGCTCGCCGGGCTCAATGATTCCAAGCAGCTCACGGAAGCGGAACGGGAGCGGCTGTACGACGAGATCCGGAAGCGGGCCGTGGGCATCGGGGTCGGGCAGGCGAGCGAGCGAGAGATTGACGAGATGAACATTCTGGAGGCGACGCGACTGGCCATGGGCCGGGCGATTCAGGCGTTGCCGTCGGTCCCGGACTATCTGCTGCTTGACGCGATCGAACTTCCCGCCATCCACCTTCCGCAACGCGCCATCATCAAGGGCGATGCCCTGTCGGTGTCGATCGCCGCGGCTTCCGTGATTGCCAAGGTCACGCGGGACCGGCTGATGGGCGACTATCACCGGCAGTATCCGCAGTACAATTTTCTGGTGCACAAGGGGTATGGGACGGCCGAGCATCTGCGGATGCTGGCGGAGCACGGCCCCTGCGCGATCCACCGGCGCAGTTTCCGACCGGTCGGCGATGCGGAGCGGCGGTGAAATGAGTCTCGCGGGGCGTCTCTTCGGCCAGGCGGCGGAGTCCGAGGCCGAGCGGTATCTGAGGAGCAAGGGTTACAGTATTCTGGCGCGCAACGAACGCACGCCGTCCGGAGAACTGGACCTCGTCACGCGATCGGGACCGGTGCTGGTGTTTGTCGAGGTCAAGGCGCGCGGTTCGTCGACGCACGGCGGGGCCATCGGAGCGGTGGACGGCCGGAAGCAGGCGCGGCTCGTCAGGCTGGCGGCGCAGTATCTCGCCAGCCACCGGCTGCGCGACCAGCCCTGCCGGTTCGACGTGATTTTGTGCGAGGGCGGAACGGACGCGCCGGCGGTGGTCGAGCATATCGAGCACGCGTTCGAGGTGCCGGGAGACGATTTGAGGTGGTAGTCATCAGCGATCAGCTTTCAGCGGAATGCGGGGCTGCAGATGCGGCAAGCGAGGGTATCAGTCATACTCTGTTGGTCTCAGTCAGAACTGATGGCTGATTGCTGAAAGCTAAACGCCAAGAATGATTCAAATCTTTCACGTCACCAAGCATTATGACCGGCGGCCCGCCCTCACGGACGTCAATCTCCAGATTGACAAGGGCGAATTCGTGCTGCTCATGGGGCCCAGCGGGGCGGGCAAGACGACTCTCCTCAAGCTGCTCTATTGCGCGACCTCGCTCGACGAGGGACAGATCCTGATCCAGGGGCGCAACGTGGCCCGCCTCAAGGTGTCCGCCGTACCGTACATTCGACGGACCATGGGCGTGGTGTTTCAGGACTTCAAGCTGCTCCCGAAGAAGAGCGTGTACGAGAACGTGGCGTTGCCGCTGCTGGTGCAGGGACTCTCAGCCTTCGAGACGCGCCGGAAGGTGATGGAGGCCTTGAAGGCCGTCGGCGTCGAGCACCGGAAGGAAAGCCGCCCCACCATGCTGTCGGCCGGCGAGCAGCAGCGCGTGTGCATCGCCCGCTCGATCGTCAACAGTCCGATCATCCTGCTGGCGGACGAGCCGACGGGCAACATGGACGCGGACCTGGCCCGCGAGATCGTGGACCTGTTCAAGACGATCAATGCGCGGGGGACGACGGTGCTGGTGGCCACGCACAACCGGCAGGTCATCGAGCAGGTCGACCGCCGCGTGGTCACGCTGGACCAGGGGAAAGTGGTGTCGGACGAGGGGAAGGGACTATGAGGCGGCTCGTCCATTTCGTGCAGGAAGCGCTGGCGAACATCCGGTTGAACCGGACGACCACGGTCATTGCCATCGCCACAACGGCTTTTACACTGGCCTGCTTCGGGGTGTTCCTGCTGCTCTATCTGAATTTGCGCGCAATGGCCACGTCGCTGCAGAGTGACTTGAAGGTCGTGGTCTATGTGAAGGACGGCACGCCGCCGCCGGGCGTCTCCGAGTTGCAGGCTCTGCTGAAGGCCGATCCGGGCGTGCAGGCGCTGGTCTACGTCTCGAAGGAGCAGGCGCTGGCGGACTTCCGCACGCAGTTTCCGGAGGAATCGCACCTGCTGCAGGGTCTGGGGGAGAATCCGCTGCCCGCATCGTTCATCATCACGCTTGCGCCGGCCTATCGCTCGCCCGATGCCGTGCGGCGCTGGGCCGACCGGCTGAAGTCGGCGCCCGGCGTCGAACAGGTCCAGTACAGCCGTGATTGGATCGACAACCTGAACACGATCGTCGGCTATCTCGAACTGGCGGCCGTGGGCATCGGCACGGTGCTGTCGGCGGCGTCGGTCACGATCATCGCCAGCACGATCCGGTTGACGCTCTATGCCCGGCGGGATGAAATCGAAATCATGCGGCTGATCGGGGCCACGGGCAGTTTCATCAAGATTCCCTATTTGATCGAAGGCGCGATGCTGGGCGTCATGGGGGGCGCCGTGTCCCTGGCGATCCTGCGGGGGGGATTCGAACTGTTCAATGCGCGGCTGGGCATGCCCGGACGGTTTTTGGGCATCGATTCCGGCGTTCACTTTTTTTCCGGTCAGGTGGCGGCCTTGATTCTGGCCGCGGGCCTGCTGCTGGGGTTCGTCGGCAGCGTCGTGTCCGTGCTCGACCTGGGGAGGGCCAAGTCGTGACGGCGAGCGTTGTGTTGCGCATGACGATGGCGGGCGCGGTCGCCGGGTTTCTGGCGGGGACTCCCGCCTGGGCGGCGAAGGAGAAGCACGATCCGCTGACGCAAAAGATTGAGCGGCAGCGGCAGGCGCTGGAAAAGATTCAGGAAGAGATCAAGGAGAAGAAAAAGTCGTCCGAACAGGCGGAAAAGAAGCTGGAGTCGGTGCTGGAATCCATTCAGGAGCTGGACGCCAGGCTGATGCAAAGCCGTCTGGAGCGGCAGGAGATCGGCCGCAAGCTCAAGCAGAAGGATTCCGAACTGGCAGAGATCAACGCGAATCTGGCGTCGTTGCGGGGGCGCGTCGGCGAGCGGAAGCGCTCGATTCTCTCCCGGCTGCGCGTCCAATACATGGAAGGCCGGATGGGGGCGTTGAAAGTGTTGTTGGCGTCGGACAGTTATGCCGATCTCCACCGGCGATATCAGTACCTTTCGGCGGTCTCCAGGCGCGAGTATGTCCTGCTGCAGGACTATCAGAATGACGTTGGCCGGCTGGAGCAGGTCGAGCGGCAGCGCGCGGCGGCGCGCGACGCGATGCTGTCGCTGAAGGAGGAGACCGAGCATAAGCTCAGCGAGGTGCAGGAGGGGAAGCGCCGGAAGAATCTGTTTCTGGCCAAGATCACGGACGAGAAGGAATCTTATGACCGCATGGTGGCCGAATTGGAGCGGTCCGCCGGCCGCGTGGACTCGCTGCTCAAGGAGTTGCTCGAGCAGCGGGCCAAGGTGGCCACCGCCCAGATCAAGCAGCGGGGCGGCAAGTCGCACTCGCTGCTCGGCCAGTTCCTCTGGCCGGCGGACGGCGAGGTCGTCTCCCATTTCGGCCGCCAGAAACACCCGCAGTTCAACACTTACGTCCATCGGAAGGGAATCGACATCCGGACGCCGGAAGGCAGCGGCATCCGGGCCGTGATGGCCGGCACGGTGGCCTTTGCCGACTGGTTGAAAGGTTACGGCCTGGTCGTCATCCTGGACCATGCGAACGGATTTTTTTCGTTGTATGCGCATGCCTCCGCGCTGATCGTGAAGTCCGGCGAGCACGTGCAAACCGGGCAGACGATCGGGACGAGCGGCGACACGGGCATGACGAAGGACAACACGCTCTACTTCGAATTACGGGAAGGCGCGGAGCCGGTGGATCCGGTGATCTGGCTGGCCAAGCGGAAATAACGTGCTGGACGACGACGGAAAGGAAGCGCACATCATGGAACAGGGACAGACTCGCCGGACATGGTACTTGATCGCGGTCATGACGCTGTGTCTCGGCGTGCTCATCGGAAAGGGGTGGGAACGGACGGGGCACGCGACCGAGACCTACGAGGAGCTTAAAACGTTCGCCGAGGTTCTGAGTCAGATTCAGAAACATTATGTGGACGAAGTGAAGGTCAAGAACCTCGTCCAGGGGGCCATGCGCGGCATGCTTTCCACGCTGGATCCGCACTCGGCCTACATGACGCCGGAGATGTACAAGGAAATCCAGGTCGAGACGAAGGGGGAGTTCGGAGGCGTCGGCATCCAGATCGGGGTCAAGGACAACCGCCTGACGGTGATCGCGCCGATCGAAGGCACGCCGGCTTACAAGGCCGGGATCAAGGCCGGCGATTTCATCATCAAGGTGGACGAGGAGCCGACCAAGGACTTGACGCTGCTCGATGCCGTCCAGCGCATGCGGGGGCAGAAGGGAACCAAGGTGGTCCTGACAATCCAGCGGGAAGGGACGCTGGATCCGCTCGTCTTCACCCTGGTCCGGGATACCATCAAGATCGAGAGTATCCGGTTCAAGGCGATCGAGAACACGGTCGGCTATATACGCCTGACGCAGTTTCAGGAGTCCTCGGCCAAGGACCTGAGCAAGGCCATGAAGCAGTTCCACGAGCAGAAATTGCAGGCGCTGGTGCTGGACCTCCGGAACAATCCGGGTGGCCTGCTGACGTCGGCGGTGGAGGTGTCGGAGCAGTTCATCGGCGGCGGGAAGCTGATCGTCTACATCAAGGGGCGGGACGGGCGCAAGGACGAATACTTTTCCAAGACCAAAGAGGCACTGGCCGATTATCCGGTGATCGTGCTGGTCAACGAGGGATCGGCCAGCGCGTCGGAAATTGTTGCAGGTGCACTGCAGGATTGGGGACGGGCTGTCGTATTGGGCGCCACGACCTTCGGCAAGGGATCCGTGCAGACGATTCTTCCTCTGTCGGACGGCTCCGGTCTGCGGCTGACGACGGCAAAGTACTACACGCCGAAGGGGCGGTCCATTCAATCCACGGGCATCACGCCGGATATCGCCGTCAAGGCGCAACCCACCGTGGCGGCCAAGGCGGGCGAGAAGGACGGCAAGGAAGGCGACGCGAAGGCCCAGAAACCGCAGGGCTCGAAAGATGCGCCGCCGGCCGCCAAACCCGGTCCGGACGCCGCGCCAAAGAGCAACGGGGCGCCCGCCGATTTCGGTGAAACGCCGATTGAGGAGGATGCACAGCTTCAGAAAGCGGTCGAGTTGCTCAAGACGTGGAAGATTTTCAAGGAATTGAAACCGACGGCCGGCGCCGCGTCGTCCTGAACCGTCAGTTCTTCCGGCGGGTTTGAATCGCGGCGAGCAGAGCGTCCTCGTTGACGGCGGCGCCGGGAAGCGTGCGCAGCATGTGCGAGCGCACGAGCGCTTCCAGATCGTCCAGCGTGCGGATGCCCAGCCGGCCATAGAGGTGCTGGACCAGGCTCTCGGACAATCCAGGCAGGCTGGTCCAGGCGGCGACCTCTGGCGGCAGCGGAGCGGCGGCGGCCTTCTGGACCTGAACGGATCCCGTCGCTAAAAATTCTTCTATTTTCGCCGAGAGCTCACGGCCGATGCCCGGGATAGTCTGCAGTTCGCCCCTCTGGGCAATGGCGGCAACATCCTCGTGCAGGCTTCGGATGGAGGTCGCCGCGCGCCGGTAGGCCCGGATCCGGTGCGGATTCGTGTGCTGATCCGCCAGCGAGTCTGCGATGGACTGAAAGAGTTCGGCCAGTTGCCGGTTCTGCTCGTACATACTCATATAATAATAGGAAAGGGGGATGGAGCGAAAGTTCCACCCGTCAGCCACCCGGGGGGATGCCTCGGTTGACAAGGCGTTTCTGTGTCTCGTACGATGCCTCCACGCGGTTTGGACACGATGCAAGTGCAGATAAACGGGGAGCAGCGCACCTTGGCAACCGGATTGACGGTGGCCAAACTGCTCCAGGAATTGGACATCCGCCCGGACCGCGTGGCAGTGGAGTTGAATTTGGCCATTCTGGATCGCAGCGAATTCGACGGGCGGAGCCTGCAAGAGGGCGACCGGATCGAAATCATCAGTTTCATCGGCGGTGGACAGAGGGTACGATGACAAACGATCGGCTGACAATCGCGGGGCGAGAGTTCAAATCCCGCTTGTGGGTGGGTACCGGCAAGTACAAGGACTTCGCCGAGACCAGGAGAGCCATCGAAGCCTCTGGGGCGGACGTGGTGACCGTTGCCGTCCGCCGCGTCAATATCACCGACCGGTCGAAAGAGAATCTCCTTGATTATATCGACCCCAAGAAATACACGATCCTGCCTAATACGGCCGGCTGCTACACGGTGGAGGATGCGGTCCGGTACTCGCGGCTTGCGCGCGCGGCCGGCGTTTCCGATCTTGTCAAGCTGGAAGTGATCGGCGACGAAAAAACCCTGTTTCCCGACACGGCCGGCCTGATCGAAGCCGCCAAAATCCTCATCAAAGAAGGCTTCATCGTCCTGCCCTATACCAACGATGATCCCATTGTCGCCAAAAAACTGGTGGATATCGGTTGTCCCGCCGTCATGCCGCTGGCGGCGCCCATCGGCTCCGGCCTCGGCATCCGCAATCCCTACAACCTCAAGATCATCCTCGAGACGGTCAAGGTGCCGATCATCGTGGATGCCGGCGTGGGGACCGCCTCCGATGCGGCGCTCGCGATGGAGTATGGCGCCGATGCCGTCCTGATGAACACCGCCATTGCCGGTGCCAAGGATCCGATCATGATGGCCGAGGCGATGAAGTATGCCGTGGACGCCGGCCGCCTGGCCTATCGCGCGGGGCGCATCCCCAGAAAGTTGTACGCCACTGCGAGCAGTCCCATCGAGGGGATGTTGTAGTCTGCCCTGCGAGTCGCCGCGGCTTCCCATGCCCCGCGTTGATTTTTCTCTCTACCTCGTCACCGATCGCCATCAGACGGGCGGCCGTTCGCTCGCTCCGCTGATCGAGCAGGCTGTGGCCGGGGGGCTCCGCGCCGTGCAGGTGCGCGAGCGGGATCTGCCCACGCGGGATCTGCTGGCTCTTTCGCAAGACCTGTGTGTCTCGCTGCGCTCGCGCGGAGTCCGTGTCATGATCAATGACCGGGCGGACATTGCCCTGGGGCTTGGTGCCGACGGCGTGCATCTGCGGGCGGACAGTATGCCGGTTGCGATCGCCCGCCGGTTGTTGGGAGCCGATCGCCTGATCGGCGTCTCCGCCCATTCGGCGGACGAGGTGGCGAGGGCGGAATCGGATGGGGCGGATTTTGCCGTGCTGGGGCCGATCTACGAGACGCCCTCGAAACAAGCGTTCGGGCCGCCGATCGGGTTGCGCGCGCTCGAAGAAACCGGCCGGCGTTGCCGGATTCCTGTGTTTGCGATCGGCGGCATCACGGTCGCGCGCGTGGCCGAGGTCCGCAGGGCGGGCGCCCAGGGCGTGGCGGTGGTATCAGCGATTCTATCCGCCGCGTCGATTGAGTCCGCCACGCGGCAGTTTCTCGACGCGCTCGCGAGCGTGTGAGGCGAACCGGCGTTTGGGTTGACCGTCCTCCGGGTCGGTGTTAGTATTTTGCAGGCTCGACTCCAGGGATCATGCGGGTTCGCGCAATCGGGGAGTGACACGATGGCCGAGTCGAAGGGGAGTCAGGGCCGGTTCGATTCCCTCCGCGATTCCGTCAAGAAAATCACCGAACGGCTGGCGGACAAGGATGCTGACATGATGAAGCGAAGCGACGACACCAATCGGGAAGTCGAAAAGCTGCGCCTTCAGATCCAGGCGATGGAGGAGGAGCTGCGACAGCTCCACCATTCCCGCTCGCAACTGGACCAGGCCTCCAGGCAGAACGAAAAACTGGCGGCCACGTTGCAGGAGGCGAAGGCGCAGATCCAGGCTCTCCGCACGGAGGTCGACAAACTCACCGCCCCGCCCTCCACCTACGCCATTTTTTCCCGGCTGGAAGACGACAAGACCGCGACCGTGTACGTGGCCGGCCGGAAGATGAAGGTCAACGTCCACCCCTCGATCAAGGCCAAGGACCTCCGGAAGGGCCAGGAAGTCATTTTGAACGAAGCCTTCAACGTCATCGAGACCCGCGGGTTTGACGGCCAGGGCGAAGTGGTGCGGTTGAAGGATTTGCTGGACGGGCGCCGCGCGCTGGTGACGCTCCATTTCGACGAGGAAAAGGTGGCGGATCTCGGCGAGCCGTTGCTCACGGAACGGCTCAGTGTCGGCGACCATCTGCTTTACGATGCACGGTCCGGCTATGTGATCGAGAAACTGCCGAAGTCCGAAGCGGAGGAGCTGGTCCTTGAAGAGGTGCCGGACGTTAACTATGACCACATCGGCGGGTTGGCGCAGGAGATCGAGCACGTGCGCGATGCGGTCGAACTGCCGTTTCTCCATCCGCAGCTCTTTGTCGAGCACAAGCTCAGTCCGCCCAAGGGCGTGCTGCTGTACGGTCCGCCCGGTTGCGGGAAAACCATGATCGCGAAGGCCGTCGCCCATTCGATCGCCAGGCGGCTGGCGCATCTGACGGGCAAGGAAGTCCGCAGCTTCTTCCTCCACGTGAAGGGTCCCGAGCTGTTGAACAAATACGTGGGCGAATCCGAGCGGCAGGTCCGCGAAGTGTTCAAGAAGGCCAAGGAGAAGGCAGCCAGCGGCAATCCAGTCATCGTGTTTTTCGACGAAATGGACGCGCTGTTCCGGACACGCGGCAGCGGCATCTCCTCCGACATCGAGTCCACGATCGTGCCGCAGTTCCTCTCGGAAATCGACGGGATGGAACGGCTGCGCAACGTCATCGTTATTGGCGCCAGCAACCGCCAGGACCTGATCGATCCGGCGGTGCTGCGGCCGGGCCGGCTGGATGTGAAGATCAAGATCTCGCGTCCGGACCGCCACGCGGCCAAGGAAATCTTCACGAAATACGTCAGCGCGGACCTGCCGTTCGCGCAGGACGAGCTGTCCCGCCACAACGGCGACCGGGGCGCGCTGGTGGAATCGCTGGTCAGCGCCACGGTGGACTCCATGTATGCGATGTCGGATGAGAACAAGTTTCTGGAAGTGACGTATGCCAACGGCGAAAAAGAGACGATGTACTTCAAGGATTTTGCCAGCGGTGCTTTGATCGAGGGCATCGCGGCGCGGGCCAAGAAGTACGCGATCAAGCGCGCGCTCGCGACCAATGAGAAGGGCATCAAGCTGGAGGATCTGTTGAAGGCCATCCGCGAGGAATTCAAGGAGCACGAGGACCTGCCCAATACGACCAATCCGGACGACTGGGCGAAGATTGCCGGCAAGAAGGGCGAAAAGATCATCCATGTGCGGACGATCACCGCCGGGTCGAAGGAATCCCGCCAGATCGAAACCATCAGCACCGGTCATTACTTTTAAGCATCAGGAACGCGATCGGAGACGAACACGTGGTACGTGTCCTTGGAACAGAGACGGAATTCGGCATTGCCGCCCGGAACGTCGAGTCGCTCGACCCGGTCGCCCATTCGCTGCAACTGATCGGCCTGTACCCGTCGCTGCCGGCGCCGCAGGCGATCTGGGATTATGAAAACGAGAACCCGTTGCTCGATGCCCGCGGCTTCGAGGTCGAGGGTGAGCGCGAGCGTCCTGGTCCCGAATACAACCGGCTGCTGAACAAGCCCCTGGCCAACGGCGGTCGGCTCTATGTGGACGGGGCGCATCCCGAATATTCCACCCCGGAGTGCACGAACCCCCGCCAGGTGGTCGCGTTCGAACGGGCCGGGGAGCGCGTCCTTGCCGCCTGCCTGCGCGCAATGTCCCAATCCCGCGGCGACGAACAGTTTCTCCTCTATAAGAACAACTCGGACGGGAAGGGGAACAGTTACGGCTATCACGAAAACTATCTGCTGTCCCGGTCGGTGTCGTTCGACCGCCTGATTCAGGTCCTGCTGCCGTTCCTGGTGACCCGCCCGATCTATGCCGGCGCCGGAAAGGTCGGAGCGGAAAATCAGACGAGTCCGACCGAGTATCAAATTTCCCAGCGCGCCGACTTCTTCGAGTGCCTGGTCGATTTGAACACGATGGTGAAACGGCCGATCATCAACACGCGCGATGAGCCGCACGCCGACATGTCGAAATACCGCCGGCTGCACGTGATCGTGGGGGACGCCAACATGGCGGAGATCTCCACCTATCTCAAGGTCGGCACGCTGTCGGTGGTGCTGGGGATGATCGAGGCCGGCGCGGAGTTTCCGAAGATCGAGCTCGAGGATCCGGTGCAGGCGCTCAAGGAGGTTTCCCGGGATCTCGAGGTCAAGCGATCCCTGAGGCTGGCCGGCGGGCGGGCCACCTCGGCCATCGGAGTCCAGCGGGCCTATTTGAAGGCGGCGATGGATTTCTACGCTTGCCATGAATTGAATCAGATCACCAAGGACATTCTGGTGCGCTGGGAAGAGGTGCTCGACAAGCTCGAGCAGGATCCGATGCTGCTCGTGCGCGAGCTGGACTGGGTGGCAAAGCGCCAGATGATCCGGTCGTACATGGAACGCAAGGCCTGCGGCTGGGACGATCCGCGAGTCGCAATGCTCGATTTGCAGTACCACGACATCCGTCCCGAGAAGGGTCTGTACTACACGCTGGAGCGCGGCAATCTGATCGACCGGTTGTTGCAGGACAGCGAGATCGAAAAAGCCGAGCGGCTGCCGCCGCCGGACACGCGGGCCTATTTCCGCGGGCAGTGCCTCGCGCGGTTTTCGCAGTCCATCTACGCGGCCAGCTGGACGTCGGTGCTGTTTGACGTCGGAAACACGACCATCAAGAGAATTCCCTTGATGGATCCGCTGCGGGGGACGGAGTCGTTGACGCGCGAGTTGCTGGAGGCGTCGGATTCGGCCGAATCGCTGCTGGCCAAGCTGACTGGCTGATGCGGATGTCGAAGGGGGATGCGCCACGTGTCGTTCTTTTCTGACGAGTACCACAGTTCGAGCTTTTTCGATTATCTCGCGCAGCACCGGCCCGATCTGACGCCGTCCGGGCGTGGCGGAAACGCGCCGGCGCCTCACGGGGCTGCTTCCGATGAACATCGGAACGCCGCCGCGCCGCCGGTCGCGCACGGGACGACCGTGCTGGCGATCAAGTATCGGGGCGGCGTCGTGATCGCGGGCGACCGCCGCGCCACAGAGGGATTCCAGATCGCCGATCGCCGCATCGAAAAGGTGTTCAAGATCGACGAACACTCGGCGATGGCCATTGCCGGCGCCGCGGGGCCCTGCATCGAGATGGCCAGGCTGTTTCAGACCGAATTGGAGCATTACGAAAAACTCGAAGGGGTGGCGCTCTCGTGCGAGGGCAAGGCCAACAAGCTGGGCCAGATGGTCAAGGCCAACCTGCCGATGGTGTTTCAGGGGCTCGTCGTCCTGCCGATCTACGTCGGCTATGACAGCAAGCGGGAGGAAGGCCGGATTTTCAAATACGACATCACCGGTGGCTGGTATGAAGAATCGGATTATTACGCCATCGGCTCGGGCGGGAAGGATGCCCGCAATTCCATGCGCGAGCATTTCCGCAAGGATCTATCCGAGCAGGATGCGCTGAACGTCGCCCTGCGCGCCCTGTATACGGCGGCGGACGAGGATGTCGGCACCGGCGGGCCGGATTTCGTGCGTGGCATCTATCCGACCGCCAAGGTGGTCGCGGCCGCCGGAATCGTGGACGTCGAGGAATCCCGCGTCCGTTCCCTCTATGCCGCGCTGCTCGACGGCAAGAAGAAAGAGGCCTGACCATGCCGATGCCGTACTACGTTTCGCCCGAACAGGTGATGCAGGACAAGGCCGAATATGCCAAGAAGGGCATCGCCAAGGGCCGGTCGATCATTGTGATGGAGTATCAGGATGGCGTGCTGCTGGTGGCGGACAATCCCAGTGCCTCCCTCTACAAGATTTCCGAAGTCTACGACAACATCGCGCTCTCGGGCGCCGGCAAGTACAGCGAGTTCGAGAACCTGCGCAAGGCCGGCATCCGCCACGCCGATCTGAAGGGCTTCATGTACAGCCGCGAGGATGTCACGGCCCGGTCTTTGGCGAACGCCTACTCGCAAACCCTCGGTACCGTGTTCAGCCAGGAGCTCAAGCCGATGGAGGTGGAAATCCTGGTCGTGGAGGTGGGGGGCAACGGGCACTCCAACGAAATTTACCGGATCTCTTTTGATGGCAGCATCTTCGACGAGCGCGGATACGCCGTGATCGGCGGGCGATCAGAGGTCGCCCAGATTTTCCTCAAGGAGCGCTACAAAAATGCGTCGCCTCTGAAGGAGGCCCTGTCGCTCTGCATCAGCGCGCTCGAGAACGTGACCAATCAGAAGCTCCCGCTCGAAGGGCTCGAAATCGCCGTGCTCGTCCGTGACCGCGCCGGCAGAAAGTTTCGCCGCGTGCCCGCCGCGGAAGCCCGCCAGATCCTCGGTTGATCGTTTCTTCCATTCTTCCGAGCGGTTGAAGAAGGCACCGGCCGGGTGTATGCTGATTTTATTGTCTCGAGCACTCTTGAGGCACACCTATGAAACCGCGAATCTTCGGCCTCGAAAACGAGTATGGGCTGATCTTCTCCCCGAACGGGCGCATCTACCTGCCGATGGAGAAGGTGCTGGGCTATATCTTCGAAGGCCTGATCCCTAACAGCTGGCCGTCCAACGCGTTTCTCGTCAACGGCGCGCGGTTTTATCAGGACACCGGCTGCCATCCCGAATATTCCACGCCCGAATGCGACAACATCACGGACCTCGTGATCCACGACAAGGCGGGGGAGCGGCTGCTGGAAGCCTGCCTCCCGGCGGCGGAGGAGCGCTTGCGGGAGGAAGGGCTCTCCGGAGAAATCTACATTTTCAAGAACAACACGGATTCGCTGGGCAACACCTACGGCTGTCACGAAAACTATCTCATGCGCCGCGACGTGGATTTCTGGAAGGTCACCGAGCAACTGATCCCCTTCTTCGTGACCCGCCAGGTGTTCGCGGGAGCGGGGAAGGTGCTCAAGGTCTCCGGCAAGCCGCAGTATTTTATCTCGCAACGGGCGCAGCACATCCATGAAAAAACGTCGTCGTCCACGACGTCCTCCCGCAGCATCATCAACACGCGCGACGAGCCGCATGCGGATGCGGAAAAGTACCGGCGGCTCCATATCATCGTCGGAGATTCCAACATGTCGGAGTTCACCACCTACCTCAAGGTCGGCACGGCCTCGCTCGTGCTGTCGATGGTGGAGGACGGATTTACCGTCGCCGGCATGGAACTCGAGGACTCGGTCAAGGCGATCCGCGAGATCTCGCGCGACCCGACCTTGAAGAAAAAAGTGAAGCTGGACGACGGCCGGCAGATGAGCGCGGTCGAGATACAGCGGACCTACTGGGAGAGGGCGCAGGAGTATCTGGAAACGCAGCCGCACGATCCGGTCCTGGAGGATGTACACGAAAAATGGGGGCGGATCATCGAGCAACTGGATGACGATCCCTCCCGCCTAACCCGCGAGGTAGATTGGGTGAGCAAGCGCCTGCTGCTGCAATCCTATGTAGATAAAAAAGGGTGCAACTGGGATGACCCCAAGGTGTTTCTCATGGATCTCCAGTATCACGACGTCAAGCGGACCCGAGGGCTTTATTACCTGATGGAATCGCGCGGGCTCGTCGAGCGGGCGGTGGAGGAGGAGGCCATTCAGGCCGCGATGTCCGTGCCTCCGCAGACGACGCGCGCCAAGGTGCGCGGGGACTTCATCCGGTTCGCCAGGGCCAAGAACCGTTCCTATACGGTGGATTGGACCTATCTCAAGCTCAACGGCTATTGGGAAGAGACGATTCTTTGCATGGATCCGTTCAGTGCGGTAAATAGACGCGTAGAAGAACTGGTTTCCCAGGTGGCAGGTCCGCGGTTTTACCGATGAATGGCCGGGATTGTTGGGACGGCCGGCTTATGAGGCAAGCGATCCTTTGCATGGATTCCTTTCGTACAGTAAATAGACGTGTGGAAGAATTAGTCTCCCAGGTGACAGGACCAAGGTTTTACCGATGAATCCTCGCGCGTCCACATGGGCGATCCTGGCGGTGATTCTGCTGGCCAGCGTGTTTCCGGTCGATCTGTTTCCGAACGCCCCGCACGAGATTCAGGGGGCCGACGGTCAGTATAGCGGAAAGCAGGGCCAGGTGCTGCTCGTGCAGGTCCGGCCCGGAGACCGCGCCGCCGATGTGACGGGTCGGTTCCTCGGCCGTACGATTCCATTTTTCATGGCTCCGAATGGACGCTCCGACACGGTCGTCGGGCTGCTCGGCATCGACATGCAGGACAAGCCGGGCATGCACGAACTCACGGTGGAGGTCCATGGACGCGGCGCGGCGCGGCGCCTGAGTTACAACGTGCTGGTGCTGAAGGAGCAGTATCCCGTCCAGCATCTGACGCTGCCGAGCGAGAAGGTCGATCTGGACGAGGAGAATCTCGTCCGCGTGAAGACGGAGCAGGAACAGGTCAAGACCGTGCTCCAGGGGGTGTCGCGTGAGCGCCTGTGGGACGGCCCATTTGTCGAGCCGGTGCAGGGAGAGGTGGCGGGCGTCTTTGGGCGCACGCGGGTGATCAACGGCCAGGTGAAGAGTCCCCACAATGGAGAGGACATTTCCGCGCCGGCCGGAACTCCGGTGGTGGCGATGAACGATGGCATCGCGCGACTCACGGTGGACCATTTCTTTTCCGGCAAGGGCGTGTTCGTGGACCACGGGCTGGGTCTCTACTCGATGTATTTCCATCTTTCGGAAGTGCTGGTGCAGGACGGCGAGATGGTCAAGCAGGGGCAGGTGATCGGCAGGGTCGGGGCCACCGGGCGCGCGACCGGGCCGCATCTCCATCTCGGCGTCCGGATCAACGGCGCCCGCGTGAATCCCTATGCGCTGGTGAATCTGCCGCTCGACGGTGTCCGGCAGGCCTCGCGCTGAGAAGATGTTCAAGGAAGGAGCGTTATTCATGAGCAGCCGTTTTCTTCTGTTCGTTCGCCATGCCGGCCTTGTCCGGCCCATGTCGCTGAGTGTCATGGCCGGTCTCCTGTCGTGCGGACTGGCGGCCTGCAGCGGCGGAGTGATTCCCAGCCAGTATGTCAAGCAGGCGGAGCCCGGAGTCACGCTTACGTCGCTGATGAAGCGTCTTGCCGAGTATCAGGGGAAAGTGGTGGTTCTGGGCGGCGTGATCGTGGACCAGAAAATGGGCGACAATCGCGTCTGGTTGCAGATCAAGAATCGTCCACTGGATGGCGATTACGTTCCGCACATTCCTGTTACCAGGGAAGGACCCGAAGCCGGAACTTATTGGGTCATGGTCTGGAACAAGGATCTTCCCAAGAACTATCAGCAGTGGGCCCGCGTGACGATCGTAGGGCGGGTGCTGGCCGGCCAGGCCGGCCAGGAAAAGGATGCGTCCGGCGAGGGGCTGGTCCTGGCGGCGCTGTATCTGCGTGGGTGGGGCAAGGACTTCGGCGGGTACCTCACGGAGTCTGATGATTCGGGCTTCGTCCGTGGCCCGGCCACGCCGAAGTCGCTTCAGAAAAACTCCAGTCCCTAAGCTACGAAGCCAGTTTCCTAGACGTTGGTCTTGATGCTGTGGCCGTCCGAGGCGATCACGTTTTCCGCGACGCGGGCCAGTTCGGCGTCGGCACAGTGGTCCTTCGCGAAGATTCTGAATTGCACGATCCTCGCCGGTAGGTAATCGAAAAATTCCTTCAGCGCCTCCTTCGAAACGGCCTGCGTGGCGGGGTCGTAGACGTAGATCTGAAACTCGCCCATGTTGAGCAGATTGATCGGGCGGGGGTCCTGGTTGGCCATGTCCACTCGGAACGGCAGTTTCTGCAGGCGTGGCGGCAGGGCCTTCCGGATGCGGCTTTCGATCGTTTGCCGGTCCATGAAGGTGCGGCCCCTCTCGTCCCCACGCGTCGGCAGGAACGCGTTGTAGGCCATCTTCCACTTCACGTCCCGCCCCAGAATGCGGGCCCACTCCTTCCCCAATTTCCGTTTCTTCTCGCTCTTGTCCTTCGGCCATTTCCGGACGGCCTCCATCAGCGACCAGTCGGTCAGATGCAGGTAGTCGTCCATGTGGTCCAGGGGATTGTGCGGAAACACGAATGCCATGGTCTCGCCGAAGATTTCCCGCAGATGGATGTCGATCGCCCGGGTCGTCCGGTGGTAGTAGACGTTGGAATAGAGGTAGAGCCGGGTGTTCAGGAACATCTGCAGCGCGGGCAGGCCGGTGCGGTGGATGGTGAGGCCTTTCGGCGTCATGAGCGTGTAGTGGATGAGGCGCGTGAGATCCACCGGCCCCACGGCCACGCCGCACATGTAGGCGTCCCGCAGGACATAGTCCAGATTGTCCGCGGTGTAGATGCCGCCGATCACCGGCTGAAGAAAGGCCAGCCATTTGGGATAGCGGCCGCTGTCCTTCTCGGGATCTTTTAGAATCAGGAAGGCAATATAGTCGGGATCCAGCTGCTCGCCGGGATTGAATGGCCCGTGCGGGCTCCGGCGGATTTTCCTGATGATCCGGCCAAGATGCTCGCGGATGATGACCTGCCCGATGCGTTCGTGGGTCAGGCTGAACTGCTCCAGGAAGTTTTCGTCGAAAAAATGGCAGAAGGGGCCGTGGCCGATGTCGTGCAGAAGGGCGGTGATGCGCAGGAGTTCTTCAATGAAGGGCAGGGAGGGAACGTCCGGCACGACCTTGGCAAGCGAGGGGTAGAGGTGGCGCGCGAACCGGCCGGCCACGTGCATCACGCCCAGGGAATGTTGAAAGCGGCTGTGCTCGGCCGAGGGATAGACCCAGCGCGCGCTCTGGAGCTGGGAGATGTAGCGGAGCCGCTGGACCCAGGGAGAATCGATCAGGTCCTTTTCCGTTTTTTCAGACGGGTCGTGGTCGGAATAGGGCACCGTGAAGGTGATATATTCGTGGATGGGGTCGGCAATGAGGGCCGAACCGTCGTAGGGTTCGCTGAGTTTGGTTGTCGTGGTATCCATCGGGCGGCGAGTTCTTGGAGCCATCTTAGCCCAGGCCCGTCTCGGGTGGCAATTGACCCGCTCCGTCCAAAGCCCGACGCCTGCGATGCGCGGCAATTATCATGTAGGTGATCGGATAGCTGACGGCGGCGCCGACCGCGCTGAGAACGAATCCGCCCAGGAAGAACGGAGCCGCATAGGGTTTGATGTGCTCGTAGAATGCCATCACGCTCAAATCGGTCCAGTCGGCAGGAGGAATGTCGGACAGGCCGGTCAACCGGACGCCGGTCCAGACGGTGGCGCCTAAAATAGGCACGAGCGTCCAGGGATTATTGATCAGAGAGCCCGCCAGGAGGGCCACGGCGTTGAGACGAAAGGCCCAGACGCAAAACAGGACGCTCAGCGTGTGGAACCCGTAGGTCGGTGAAAAGGCGATGAAGGCTCCGACTGCGAACGCCAGCGCGGTCCGGTGCGGCGATTCCTTCAGATGCAGCAGGCGGGCAAGGTGGGAGCGGATCTGGGAGAGCGTCATCATGCGATCACTCGGACACCACGCCTCAGAAATGCACGTAGCTGGTGACCGGCAGCCGGCGCAGGCGGCCGGTCGTCTCCCGCACCCTGACGCCAAACGCCTCAGGCCGGATCATTCCGATGCAGGTCAGCCGGCGTCCCGCGCGCCTTGCCAGACGGTGCAGCGTCCGCCGCTTCGCCGGTGGGACGGTAAACAGCAGTTCATAATCCTCACCGCCCTGCAATGCGAGGGCCACGGGATCGGTGCGGGATGCCCGGGCATAGGCCTGAAGCGCCGGGGAGAGCGGCAGGGCGGCGGCGTCGATCTCCACACCGATGCGGCTTTGTTCGCACAGATGGTGCAGGTCTCCGGAGAGTCCATCGGAGATGTCAATGGCCGCGCTGGCCAGCCTGTGCTCGCTCAGCAGCTGTCCGAGGCCGGGATGGGCGATCGGCCGTCGGTGGCGTCCGACGAGAAATTTTCGTTCCGAAGATGTCAATGATGGCGTGGCGCGCCGTCGACCGTGGGAGAGCAGTGCCAGGCCGGCCAGGCTGTCCCCCAGCGTGCCGGTCACGTAGAGCAGGTCGCCCGCCTGTGCGCCGCTTCGCATGAGCGCACAGCCAGCGGGGACGCTGCCCGTGACTGTCAGGCTGAGAAACAACTTATTCGGCGAGACGGATGTGTCGCCGCCGATCAGCGCCACCCGATAGGGACGGCAGGCACCCATGATCCCTTTATAGAGGCGCAGAATGCGCGGCGTCGTGCAGGAGGCGGGCAGCGCGATCGCCACGAGCGCATATTCGGGCCTGGCGCCCATGGCCGCGATGTCGCTCAGGTTCGCGATGGCCGCCTTATAGCCGATTTCCTCGAACGAAGCGGTTCGAAGATCGAAGTGCACTCCCTCGATCAGCAAGTCGGTGGTCAGCACCATCTGGCGGCCCTTCGGTGGCGCGATGACCGCGGCATCGTCGCCGATTCCGCGCGCGACGGCGGCGCCGGTCCGGCCGAAGGCGCGTCGCAGTTGTTCGATCAGGCGGAACTCGTGGAGCCGTGGCTGGCGCGCCATCAGTGGGTCAGGCGCGGGCGGACCGAGAGGGACGGGGTGATCGAGCGGGACCCGGGGCGGTGGCTCCGCTTGGCCGGCGTAGGGGGAGGGGGCTGGGCGCGCCGTTTCCGTCCATGGCCGTTGGCGACAGGCTTGGCGGAAGGTTTGGCCGATGCTTTGCGCAAGCCGACCTTTAGCACGTCGTCCATGGTCTCGACGAAAGCCAGATGGAGCCCCTTCAACAGATGTTTGGGGATGTCCTCCAGGTCCTTCTTGTTCCGTTTGGGCAGGATGACGGTCGTCAGCTTGGCCCGCTTGGCCGCCAGGATTTTTTCCTTCAACCCGCCGATCGGCAGCACACGTCCGCGCAGGGTGATCTCGCCCGTCATCGCCACGTCGTGGCGGACCGGCTTGTTCGACAGGATGGACGCCAGTGCCGTCGCCATGGTGATGCCCGCCGACGGGCCGTCCTTGGGAATCGCGCCGGCCGGCACGTGGATGTGGATGTCGTGCTTGGTGAAGGTGTCGGGGCTGATGCCCAATTTCTTGTCGCGCGAACGCACGTAGCTGAGGGCCGCCTGGGCCGATTCCTTCATGACGTCGCCGAGGTGGCCGGTCAGGGTCAATTGTCCCTTGCCTTTGACGACCGTTGCTTCGATATGGAGGACATCGCCGCCGGTTTCGGTCCAGGCCAGGCCAGTGGCGACGCCGACTTCATCGTGTTCCTGCTCGGCCTCCGGCGTGAACTTCGGCACGCCGAGAAATTTGTTCAGGTTGGCCGGCGTGAGGGTCTGGCACGGGGTTTTGCCCTCCGCGACCTTCTTGGCCACCTTGCGCATCGCATTGGCGATCTCGCGCTCGAGGTTCCGGACGCCTGCTTCCCGCGTGTACTGGGTGATCATCAGGCGCAGGGCCGGCTCGGTCAGCTTGATGTGGGCGTCCGTGATCCCGTGTTCCTTAAGCTGCCGGGGAACCAGATACCGCTGGGCGATGCCGAGCTTTTCCTCCTCGGTGTAACCGGGAATCTCGATCATCTCCATCCGGTCGCGCAGGGCGGAAATGATGGGATCCTTGAGGTTGGCAGTCGTGACGAACATGACCTCCGACAAGTCAAAGGGCACCCCGAGATAATGGTCGCTGAAGGCGTGGTTCTGCTCAGGATCCAGCACCTCCAGCAGGGCGGCCGATGGGTCGCCTCGGAAATCCGCGCCGACCTTATCGATCTCGTCCATCATGAAGACGGGATTGCTGGTGCCGGCTTGCTTGATGCCCTGAATGATGCGGCCGGGCAGGGCGCCGACGTAGGTCCGGCGGTGGCCGCGGATCTCGGCCTCGTCGCGGACGCCGCCGAGGCTGATCCGGACGAACTCCCGTCCCAGCGCGCGCGCGATAGATTTACCCAGCGAGGTCTTGCCGACGCCAGGCGGCCCCACGAAGCAGAGGATGGGCCCCTTCATCTTCTCTTTTAATTTGCGGACCGCAAGATATTCGAGGATGCGTTCCTTGACCTTCTCCAGATCATAGTGGTCCTCGTCCAGCACCTTGGCCGCGGCCTTGATGTCGAGATTATCCTTGGAGCGCTTGTTCCAGGGCAGGTCCACCATCCATTCGAGATAGGTTCGGACGGTGGCGGACTCGGCTGTGTCCGGGTGCATTTTTTCAAGGCGCTTGAGCTGCTTCTCGCATTCCTTGAGCACCTTCTCGGGCATCTTCGCGTCCTTGATACGCGTGCGGAACTCGGCGGCCTCCTCGGCCCGCTCGTCCAGCTCGCCCAGTTCCTTCTGGATGGCCTTGAGCTGCTCGCGCAGAAAGTATTCGCGCTGCGTCTTGTCCATCTCGCCCTTGGCCTGCTGTTGGATCTTCTGCTGCATCGCAAGGACGTCGATCTCCTTGGCCAGGATCTCGCTGACCCGCTTGAGCCGGACCAGCGGGTGCTCGATTTCCAGGACGCTCTGCGTGATGTCCACCTTCAGGCCCAGATTGGACACGATCATGTCGGCCAGCCGGCCCGGGTCGTCCAGGTTTTCGATGACGACCATCACGTCCGGCATCAGGACCTTGCCCAGGCTGACGATCCGTTCAAGCTGCTCCTTGACCGTCCGCATGACCGCTTCCGATTCGAGCGGCGAGGGCGCGGCCTTGGCGTCCAGAATCTTGACGATGCGGACGGAGTAGTAGGGGTCGGTCTGGATGTATTCGACGCTCCGGGCCTTGGCGAGCCCCTGCACGAGGATCTTGATGCGTTCGTCTGGCAGCTTGAGCATGCGCATGATGATGCCGACGGTGCCGACGGAATGGATGTCGTCCGGCGAGGGATTTTCGACGTCGAGCGCCTTTTGCGTGGCGAGAAAGATCATCCGGTTGCCGGCCAAGGCCGCTTCGATGGCCTTGATGGACATCTCCCGGCCGACGAACAGCGGCAGGACCATGTAGGGGAATACGACGATGTCCCGCACCGGCAGGAGGGGCAGTTGATCCGGAATCTCCGCCTGCGGCGCCGGCGTCTCTCGTTCGTTCGGTTCAGCTGGCATCGGTCGGGGCCTCGTGACTATCCGTGGAGCCGGACGGCGGCCGCGCAGGCGGACTAGCGCCGGGCCACCTGTTTGAGATATGCGGAAAAGGACCGTCCCAGCGTCGGGTTTTTGAGCGCAAACTCGACGGTGGCCTGGAGGAACCCCAGCTTGTCGCCGGCATCGTACCGTTGTCCGTCGATTTCCTTGGCGTAGCTCGGCGCCGTCTGCGCAAGCTGCCGGAGCGCGTCGGTCAACTGGATTTCCCGGTTTTTCCCAGGAGCCGTCCGCTCCAGGATCGGGAAAATTTCCGGCGACAGCACATAGCGTCCGATGACGGCGTAGCGGGACGGAGCCTGGGCCGGAGACGGCTTTTCCACGAGATCGACGATACGGTGGAGGCCGTCGGCAATGCGCTGCGCCTCGACGATGCCGTAGTGGCTCACGTCCTGGCGGCGGACTTTCTGGACTCCCAGCACCGCGCCGTTGCCCGTGTCGAACATGCGGATGAGCTGGGCCAGCGCGGGGATTTTCGCATCGATCACCTCATCGCCCAGGATGACGGCGAACGGCTCGTCGCCGATCAGATGTTGCGCGCAGAGCACGGCGTGGCCCAAGCCCAAGGCCTCCGGCTGCCGGACATAGCAAAAGTTGGCCAGGCGGGAAATGTCCCGGATGTCCTTGAGGATCTGCGCTTTCCCGTTGCCTTTGAGATTTTCTTCGAGTTCGAACGAGCGGTCGAAATGGTCTTCGATCGCCCGTTTGCCGCGGCCGGTGATGATGATGATGTCCTCGATGCCGGAGGCGACGGCTTCCTCCACGGCGTACTGGATCAGCGGCTTGTCCACCAGCGGCAGCATTTCCTTGGGAGAAGCCTTGGTGGCGGGAAGGAAGCGTGTTCCGAGACCTGCGGCCGGGATGACGGCTTTCCGGACGAGTGCGGACGACATGCATCGGATACTAGGGGATGGGTTGAAAGAAAGTCAAGGCAACGGACCGTGCAAGAAACTGTCTCGTACGAGTCGAAAATCGCTTTACATACCCCGATTCTCCTCGTATAATTTCTCAGATTTTTCAAAACCTTGGAGAACTCAGGGGGTGGCCATGTGCGGAAGCACAAGCTCCTTCTGGTTTGGATACGCGAACGATGTTCATGTGTGCCATCTGCAACGGCCGGAGCAATACCCGTGCGTACGCATCGGCTGGTAATCCTTCACGCACAACTTCCGCGACCCGTGGTCGGCGGCCTTGGAGGGAAAGGCTGCAGTGACCATTTCGGCAGGGGCCTGGTCCATCCGTGTGCTGAGTCTCTCGCTCGCGTTGCTGATCGCTTCGCTGGGGCTGGTGCAGGCCCAGGACGGCGAGCAAAAGGTGAAGTCCATTCAAATCCGCGGCGTTAAGCGGATCGAGGAGACGGCCGTCCGCGGCAGGCTCACGCTCAAGGTCGGTGACCGCTACACGGGGGAGGCGATCCGGACGCAGATCCGGCTCATCTACGAGATGGGCTTTTACGAGGACGTCCGGATCGAAACCGAACCGGTGTCGGGGGGTGTCGCCGTCGTGTTCGTCGTGCGGGAGAAACCCTTCATCACGGATATCGTCTTTGACGGGAACGAGAATCTCGGCGACGACAAGTTGAAAGAGAAAATCACGATTCGCAACAACTCGTTCCTGGACCAGCAGCAGGCGAAGGAAAGCGCGGAGCGCATCCGTCAGGCCTACCAGGAGGACGGCTACTACAACGTGGGAGTGGTGCCGGTGATCCAGTCCGTGGAGGAGGACCGGAAGCGCCTGACGTTTTTCATCAAGGAGGGCGACCGGGCCAAGATCAAGACGGTGAACTTCGAAGGCATGACCGTGTTCAAGCGGAAGGAAATGTTCAAGAACCTCGCCACGCGCGAATGGGTGCCGCTGTACGGCATCATCACGCAGCTCCAGTTGCCGTCGATGTTTTCCGACGCCGGTCTGCTCAAGCGCGACGAGTTGGCAAACGACGCCGAGCGGATCCGGGGCAATTACTACAACAAGGGCTATCTGAACGTGCAGGTCAGCGCGCCGGTCGTGGAGCTGACCGAGGACAAGAAATGGTTCACGGTGACCTTCACGGTCGTGGAGGGCGAGCCCTTTACCATCGGCGAGATCGGCTATCGCGGCAATACCCTGTTCGAGGAAGAGGAGTTGAAGGCCGGATCCAAGCTGGTGTCCGGCGAGATTGTCTCGGTCACCAAGGTGTTCGAGGAGAACAAGCGCATCAAGGATCTCTACGGCACCAAGGGCTATGCCTTCGCCGACTCGGATTACGGGATGGCCAAGGATGAGCAGGCCCGCACGGTGGCGCTGATCTTCAACATCAAGGAAGGCGAGCTGATCCGGGTCCAAAAAATCAACATTTCAGGCAACGATAAAACACGCGACAACGTCATCCGGCGCGAGGTGCGTATCAACGAGCAGGAAGTGATCGACACAGTGTCCATGCAGCGGAGCTTCCAGCGGCTCAACAACCTCCAGTTTTTTGAGACGGTCGAGATCCTGCCCCAGCAGGTCGCGCCGGACAAGGTGGATCTGAACGTCAAGGTCAAGGAAAAGAACACGGGCCAGTTCAGCATCGGCGGTGGTTACAGCACGCTCGACGGATTGACGAGCGTTGCGGACATCACGGAGGGCAGCCTGGGCGGCCGCGGACACATGATCAAGGTCCGCGGCCAGTTGGGCCAGCGGCGCAACCTCGGGTTGATCACCTTCCGCGAGCCGTACTTCCAGGACTCGCTGACTTCGGTGCAGCTCGATGTGTTCAATACGCGGACCAATTTCACAACGTACATCGAAGACAAGGCGGGCGCCACCGTGTCGATCGGGCGGTGGTTTTCGGAGTACACATCCGGTTCGATCAGCCCTGTCGTGGAAAGCCTGCGGATCATCGATGTGCAGGTGGATGCCCCGCAGTTCGTGAAGGACCAGCTGGGGACGCAGTCGACGACGGGGTTTCGATCCTCGCTGGCGCGGGATACGAGGGACAACTACATGGATCCCCGGAACGGCACCAGAAGCGCGATCAATCTGGACTACGGCAGCAAGTACCTGGGAGGGAAGAACAACTTTTATAAATTCCAGGTGGATGCCGTCAAATACACGCCGCTGTTCTGGGACACCCGCCATTCGATTCGCGGGCGGTTCGGCGTGACCGAGGGGCTGGAAGGCAAGCCGATTCCGCTGACCGAACTGTTCTATGTCGGTGGCATCAGCACGATGCGCGGATTCGTGTTCGGCCGCGCGGGACCCGTGACGCCGAGCGGGACGCTGATCGGCGCCAATCGCCAGATCGTGTTCAATAACGACTTCATTTTTCCCATCTCGGCCGAGGCGAAGCTGAACGGTGTTATCTTCTTCGATTACGGCAAGGGGTTCGCCGAGGGAGCAAAATTCACGACGAAGCTCCGGCAGGCGGCCGGCATCGAGGCGCGCTGGTTGTCGCCCTTTGGCCCGCTCCGTCTCGCCTACGGGTTCAATCTCGATCCCAACCCGCAGGAGCGGAAGGGCGTCTTCGAGTTTTCCGTTGGATCGTTGTTCTAACCAGGGCGGGCATTGGAGGAGAGCATCGTATGAACATGCGCAACGTGAAGCGGCGGGCGGGGCAGTGCCGGTGGCATCGCGCCGGATGGATGATGGTGTTGGGCGCGACACTGCTCGTTGGCGGGTGCGCCAGTTCAGCCGAATCGCAATCGGCCGGCCGATCAGGCCTGTCCATCGGCGTGGTGGAGCCGCAGCGCATCCTGAGCGAGACGGACGCCGGCAAGAAGGCGATGGAGTCGCTGGCTGCGTTTGCCAAGAGCCGCCAGGGGCTGGTGGAATCGGAGGAGAAGGAACTCCGGCGCATGGAAGAGGATTTCATGAAGCAGGCTAGCGTGCTGAGCGCCGGCGCGAAGAAGGAGCGGGAGGAGCAGTTTCGCCGGCGGATGATGGAGTATCAGCAGAAGGCCAACCAGATGAACCGCGAAGTCCAGGAGAAGCAGCGGGACACGATGGAAGGATTCCGGGGGAGGATCGAGAAGGTGGTGGCCCGGGTGGCCCAGCAGATGGGGTTGGCCATGGTCGTCGAGAAGGGAAAGGGCAGCCCGACCGTGTATAGCGATGCCTCGCTCGACATCACGGGCAAAGTCATCGAGGAATTCAACAAGGGCGGACAGTAGGACGGAAAGGAGCGACACATGAGAGCCGGAATGGCATTAGCAGCGGTGGCGGGACTGATGATGTTTCAGGGGGGCCTGGCTTCGGCGGCGGAGTCCGTCAAGGTGGGCGTGATCCAGCAGCGGACGATCATTGAAAAGACCAGGGCGGGCAAGCGGGCATTGGATACGTTGAAGGAATTCCAGGCCAGCCGGCAGCGCATCATTGCCGCGGACGACGAGGAGCTCAAGAAGCTCGAAGACACGCTGAAGTCGCAGGAAGGCGGGCTCAGCGAGGCGGCCAAGCAGGAGAAGCAGGAGCAGTTCCGAGCCAAGTTCGAGAATTATCAGCGACGGATTCAGGACTTCAACCGCGAAATCCAGCAGAAACAGCAGGAGGTCACGGGCGAGTTTCAGAAAAAGATCGACGAGGCGGTGGAGGCGGTGGCTGAGAAGGGCGGGTTTACGGCCGTGCTCGACGAGGGCGGGGCGGCCACCATCCAGGTGGTGCTTTATTCCCACCCGTCGGTCAACCTGACGGAGCAGGTCATCAAGGAATTCGACCGGCGGAACAAGTAACGGCCGGTCGGACGCACAGGAGAGGCAGGCGCATGGCAGGTCTTGACATCGGGGCGATTCTCGACACGCTTCCCCACCGGTATCCCTTCCTGCTCGTGGACCGCATCCTCGAGATGGAGGAAAGCCGGAGGATCGTCGGCATTAAAAACGTCACGATCAACGAGTCGTTTTTTCAGGGGCATTTCCCGGGGCGGCCGATCATGCCCGGCGTGCTGATTCTGGAAGCCCTAGCGCAAACGGGCGGCGTGCTGGCGTTCAAGTCGTTTACCGCGACCAGCCGGCCGGTGGTGTACCTGACCGGCGTCGAGAACGCCAAGTTCAGGAAGCCCGTCGTGCCGGGCGACCAGCTTCGGTTCGAGGTTGAGGTCCTCAAGAAGCGTCCGCCGTTCTGGAAGATGCAGGGCAGGGCCTATGTGGGCGACGAGCTGGCGTGCGAGGCCGAACTGACGGCGATGGTGACGGAAGAAAAGGCCATGGGCGAGGGGAAGTAGGAGGAGGCGACGACGTGCAGATTCATCCCACCGCAGTCGTGCATCCCAAGGCCGAGCTGGCCGGTGATGTGGAAGTCGGCCCCTATTCGGTGATCGGGGAGCACGTGAAGATCGGACGCGGCTCGCGCGTGATGGCGCACGTCTATCTGGACGGCTGGACGGAAATCGGCGAGCGCTGCCAGTTTTTCCCCTATGCATCCATCGGGACCCCGCCGCAGCATCTGCAGTACAAAGGAGAGCCGACGACGGTCGTCATCGGGCACGACAATATTTTCCGCGAGTACGTGACGGTCAATCGTGCCACCGTGCAGGGCGGCGGATCGACGACGATCGGGCATCACAACTTTCTCATGGCCTACACGCACGTTGCGCATGACTGTCATCTGGGCAACCACATCATCATGGCCAATGCCGCCACGCTCGCAGGCCATATCACGGTCGGCGACCACGCGATTCTCGGCGGCCTGGCCGGCATCCATCAGCACGTGCGCATCGGCGCCTACGTCATGATCGGCGGCTGCTCCGCCGTCGGCCAGGATGTGCCGCCGTTCATGCGGGCGGCCGGTGGCTACCGGGCGAGACTCTACGGATTGAATTCGGTCGGCTTGCGCCGCCACGGTTTTTCCCACGAGCGCATCGCCACGCTCAAGCGGGCCTACGAGGTGCTCTTCCGGTCCGGACACCGCGTGGCCGAGGCCGTCAGGCTCGCCAAGGAGGAATTCAAGGAGAGCGACGACGTCCTGACGGTGGCGGGGTTCATGGAAGGGACCAAGCGCGGGATCTGCAAGTCGGTGGGGCGCGAGCAGGAAGACGAGGAGTAGCTTGTGGCCGTCAAAGCTCACGACAACACGACGTCCGCCGGACCTGGCGGGCGGATCGGCCAGCGTATCGGCCAGCGTATCGGATTGATTGCGGGCAACGGCCGCTTCCCGATCATCTTCGCCGAGAACGCGAAACGGCTGGGTTACGCCGTCACGGCCGTGGCCCATGTCGGCGAAACCGAACCCGAACTGGAACGGCACGTCGAGCGCATCCACTGGATCAAAATCGGGCAGCTCAACAAGCTGATCAAAGCCTTCAAAGAGGACGGCATCAAGCAGGCGGTGATGCTGGGCGGGATCAAAAAAACGCACGTCTTCACGACCGTGCGGCCCGATTTCCGGACGCTGGCCGTCGCCGGCCGGCTGCGGGCGTTCAAGGACGACGCCATTCTTCGTGAGTTTGCGGCCGAATTGGAGGGGGAGGGCATCAGCATCCGGGAGTCCACGTTCGGGCTCGACGGCATTCTTGTCGAAGAGAGTCCGCTCACCAAGCGCCGTCCCACCAAGAAGGAATGGGACGATATTCGATACGGTTGGGACGTCGCGCGTGAAATCGGACGGCTCGACATCGGGCAATGCGTGGTCGTCAAGGACCGCGTGATCGTCGCCGTCGAAGCGGTCGAGGGGACTGATCAGGCCATCCGGCGGGGCGGCGGGCTGGCCGGCGAGGGCGCGGTGGTCGTGAAGCGCTGCAAGCCGCAGCAGGATCTCCGGTTCGACCTGCCGGCGATCGGGCCGAAAACGATTCAGATCATGGCATCGGTCAAGGCGACGGCGCTGGCGGTTGAAGCGGGCAAGAGCGTGCTGCTCGACCGCCAGGAGATGATTCAGCAGGCCGACCGCGCGGGGATTGCCGTCGTCGGCCTGGCCGACGGACGGGAGCTGTGAAGCCGCTGCGCACCGGCGTGATCGGCGTCGGACATCTCGGGCAGCACCACGCGCGCCTCTACGCGGGCCTGCCCGGCTCGACGCTGGTCGGGATCGTGGACGCCGATTCGCGCCGCGCGAAGGAAATTGCCGAACGGGTCGGCACGGCCGTCTGCGATGATGTGGGCGTGCTGCTGAAGCAGGTGGAGGCCGTCAGCATCGCCGCGCCGACGTCGGCGCACCATGCCGTGGCCAGGCAATGTCTCGAGGCCGGCGTCCACGTGCTGGTGGAAAAGCCGATCACGGCGACCCTCGCGGAGGCGCAGGAATTGATCGCGCTGGCCCGCGCGCGGAAAGCCGTCCTGCAGGTCGGCCACATTGAACGGTTCAATCCGGTGATGCTCAAGGCGCGGCCCTCCATCAGCCGGCCGCTGCTGGTCGAATGCCGCCGCGTAAGCCCCTTCACCGGCCGGAGCACCGACGTGGATGTCGTGCTGGATTTGATGATTCACGATCTGGACATGGTGTTGTCGTTCCAACCTGGGACGGTGACCGACGTCCGCGCGGTCGGGGCACCGGTCGTGTCGGACAAGATCGACGTGGCGCATGCCTGGATCTCGTTCGCCAGCGGCTGCGTGGTCACGCTGACGGCCAGCCGCGTGGCGGCAGGCCGCGCCCGGGAGATGACGGTGGTGCAGTGCGACGCCTGCGTTTCGCTGGACTATCAGTCCCGACAGGCCATGGTCCGCCGGTTCTCCGCCGACACAGGCGCATTCCGCGAACAGGGGTCCGAGCAGATCCAGGGCGGGGACGAGGAACCGTTGAAGCTGGAACTGGAGTCGTTTCTGCAGGCCGCGCGCACCGGCGCGCAGCCGGTTGTCTCCGGCCAGGACGGCGAAGCGGCGCTCGCGCTGGCCCATCGGGTGATCGGGGAGATCGAGACGAGCCGGCGGCGCGTCCAGACGGCGTAGGCCGGCACAGGATGGACCCGCGGAGGCCCATGCCACGAATTTTCATCGTGACCGGTGAAGCGTCGGGAGACGTGCACGGGGCGAATCTCGCGGGCGCGATCCGGACGCTTCGGCCTGATGTCGAATTGGTGGGGGTTGGAGGGAGCCGCATGCAGGCTGCCGGTGTTTCGTTGCTGCCGGGCATCCGGCGGGTGGATGCGATAGGGGTGTCGCTGGGATTGGCTCACCTGCGCGCCGGCATTCACAATCTGTTCACCCTGGCGCAGTATCTCCGCCGCACCCCGCTGGATGCCGTGGTGTTCATCGATCATCCGGGCATCAACCTCCGTCTGGCCCGCGTGGCGAAATGGGCCGGGCAGCGGGTGATCTATTACATTGCGCCGCAGGTCTGGGCTTGGGCGCCCATCCGCATGCGATTGATTCGCAGGCGGGTCGATCACGCGGTGGTGATTCTGCCGTTCGAGGAAGCGCTGTACCGACGGGCCGGCGTGCGGTGCACCTTCGTCGGGCATCCGCTGCTGGACGAGGTGGCGCCGTCCTACGATCGGGACGAGTTGCGCAAGCGGTTCGGACTGGACGCGTCGGCGCCGGTGGTGGGGCTCCTGCCGGGCAGCCGCGAGAGCGAAGTGCGTGCGCTCTTTCCGGTGATGCTGCAGGCCGCCGCGCAACTGGCCCGGCGGCATCCGGGCGCGCAATTCATGGTCGCGCAGGCGTCGTCGATCACGGGCGAGTTGTTGGCGGCGCTGTCCGCTGAAGCAGGCGTGAAGGTGCATGTGGCAAAGGATCAGGCCAGCGAAGTCATGGCGGCTTCCGACGTCCTGCTGGTGGCGTCGGGAACGGCGACGCTGCAGGCTGCGGTTGTCGGGACGCCAATGGTGCTGACCTACCGCGCCCCGTGGCTGACCTACTGGCTGGCGCGCTGGTTGATCAGAATTCAATGGATCGGGCTGGTGAACATCGTCGCGGGCCGGAGCCTTGTCACGGAATTGATCCAGCACGAGGCCACGGCCGACCGCATGAGCGAAGAGGTGTCACGATTGGTGGGCGATCACGGGGCGGCGCGGGCGATGCGGGTGGAGTTGCGCAAGGTGCGGGAGGCGCTCGGATCGCCCGGCGCGTCCCGCCGGGCTGCGGCGGTGATTCTCGCGGAGTGCCGGGTATGAACCTGTGGTTGAGACTCCTCCGGTATGCGCTGCGCTATCGCGTCCGGCTGCTGGCGGCCTTCGCCTGTTCCGGACTGGTCGCCACGCTGACCGGTGCCTATGCCTGGCTGGTCCAACCGGTCCTGGACGATATTTTTATCCGCAAGGACCAGATGCTGCTGACGGTCCTGCCGCTGGCGATTCTTGCCGTGGCAATGCTCAAAGCGGTGTTTCAGTATGGACAAAATTATCTCATGAGCTACGTGGGCAACGGCGTGGTCACTGACGTGAGGCAGGAGTTGTTCCGTCAACTGCTCCGGCTGCCGGTCGGCTTCCACGACACCAATACGACCGGACGCCTGATGGCGCGGGTGGTCAATGACGTCAGCCTGATGTCCAATGCCGTCGCGAACGTGCTCAAGGATCTCCTGCAGCACGGGCTGACGTTTGTGGCAATGGTCGGCGTGATGTTCTATCGCCACTGGGCGCTGGCCGCGGTGTCCGTCTTCGTGATTCCGCTGACGCTCGTGACCATGCTCCGGATGGGGGAACGGCTGCGGCGTCTGGCGACGACCGGGCAGGAGCGGATCGGTGACATGGCCTCGGCGCTTCAGGAGGCGCTGACTGGCATCCGGATCGTGAAAGCCTTCGGTCGCGAAGACACCGAGGAGCAGCGGTTCCGCGACAACAACAAGGCATTGCTGCGAGCCGTCATGAAGTCGCTGCAGGTGTCGTCGCTGGGCTCCTCGCACATGGAAGTGATCGGCGTCGCGGGCGTGGCCGGGATCATCTGGTACGGAGGCTATCTGGTGATTCACGGCGCGATGACGCCCGGAGATTTCTTCTCGTTTCTCACGGCCATGTTCATGGCCTACACGCCGCTGCGCAAGCTCGGGGGGGCCAACAATACCCTGCAGCAGGCGCTGTCGGCAGCCGACCGGGTTTTTGCGGTGATCGATCTCGAAAACGAAGTGGATCGCGACCGGGGCCGGAAGGAATTGGCGCCGATCACGCGCGCTCTGGAGTTTCGCCAGGTCACGTTCCAGTACGAGGGCAGCGAGGCGCCCGCCCTGGGCGGGATCGATCTGACGATCGCGCGAGGTGAAATTATCGCGCTGGTCGGCAGCAGCGGGAGCGGCAAGACCACCCTGGCCAGCCTGGTGCCGCGGTTCTACGAGCCCACCGGCGGCGCCATCCTGATCGACGGCCTGGACATCCGGGACTGCACGTTGCGCTCGCTCCGCCGGCAGATCGGGATCGTGTCGCAGGATACGGTGCTGTTCGACGAAACCGTCCGCTACAACATTGCCTATGGACGGGAGGAGGTCACGGACGAGGAGATCGTCGAGGCCGCGAAGTCGGCCTATGCGCACGACTTCATCGAGCGTCTGCCGGGCGGCTACAGGACCAGGATCGGCGAAAACGGCGTCAAGCTGTCCGGCGGCGAGCGACAGCGGCTGGCCATCGCCCGCGCCATTCTCCGCAACCCGCCGATCCTGATTCTGGACGAGGCGACCTCCTCGCTGGACTCCGAATCGGAACGCGTGGTGCAGATGGCGCTGGCCAACCTGATGAAGAACCGGACGACCCTGGTCATCGCGCACCGTCTCTCCACGGTCAAGAATGCGAGCCGCATCCTGGTGCTCGACCGCGGCCGGATCGTGGAAAGCGGATCGCACGAGGAGTTGCTGGGGCGCGGCGGGCTCTACAAGCGGCTCCACGCGGGTCAATTTCAAGATGCGGACGTTATTCGTTAACCGTCAATCGGGGGAAACAGAAAGGTTGCTCTTGCGTTTAACGAATAACAATTCACGAGTAACGAGATGTTAAACTGGCTGCTCCTGACCGTCCTGCCCCTCTTCGGCGCCGGCGTGATCCGGCTGCTGGGGCGGACCATGACGCTGACGACCCGGGGCGAGGAGCCGGTCGATGCCCTGCATCGCCGTGGGCAACCCATCATCCTTGCGTTCTGGCATGCCCAGCAGCTCATGATTCCCCTCGGGTATCGAGGGGCGGGGACGCACATTCTGATCAGCCGGCATCGGGACGGGGAAATCATCGCCCGCATCATCGCCAGGTTCGGGCATCGGGCGGTCCGTGGATCAAGCACGCGTGGCGGCGCCTCGGCCCTGCGGGACCTGATCAGGCTGGGGCGGGCCGGAGCGGACCTGGTGGTGACTCCTGACGGACCGAAGGGGCCTCGGCAGGAGGCCAAGCTCGGAGTCATTCAGCTAGCCAGGGCGACGGGGCTTCCGATTGTGCCGTTGGCCTTCAGCTGCTCAAAAAAAAACTCTTCGCGAGCTGGGATCGGTTCCTGGTCCCCTATCCGTTCAGCCGCGGCCTGTTTCAATGGGGCGAACCGATCTGGGTGCCGCCTGACGCGACCGAGGCGGAGATGGAAGCCAGGCGGCGCGACCTGGAGACAGAGCTGAACCGGATCACGGCTTTGGCCGATGAAGAAGTAGGCCATGGGCAATAGGCGATGGGCTATGGGCAAGAGACACGCAGGATGCTTTTGAAGCAGATCTTCCCTATCGCCTATTACCCATAGCCTCGCGCCTCAAGAACGCTGTGGTATCTCGCCTACAATATTCTCCTGGTACTGGCCTCTCCCGTCATCCTCCTGATTCTGCTTGCCAAGAAACGGTGCCGAAGAGGGTTGACTGAGCGGCTTGGTTTGTCTGGTTTGTCTCGTTTATCTGGTTCTCAACAAGACGAACCAAAGAAACCAAACAAACCAGATGAACCAAGAACCCCTGTCATCTGGGTTCACGCCGTTTCGCTGGGCGAAGTAATCGCCGTGGCGCCGCTGGTCCATGCGCTGCGCAAGCGCTACCCCCACGACCGCATCGTCGTCTCGACGGTGACCGAGACGGGGAGGGAGACGGTCGAGCAGCGGCTCGCCGGCGTGGCCGAGCATTGCTATGCCCCGCTGGATTTTCCCTGGGCCGTGTCGCGGTTTGTCGAGGGGCTGGCTCCCCGGGTCTTTCTGTTCGTGGAGACCGAGCTCTGGCCCAATCTGCTTCGCGCCCTGTACCGGCGCGGTATTCCTGTCGTGATGGTCAACGGACGACTGTCGTCCGATTCGTTCCGGGGATACCGACGGATCGCACCGTTCATGAAGCAGCTGTTGGAAGCCGTGATGCTGTGCCTGATGCAATCCGATCGCGACGCGGAACGGATCATCGCCCTGGGCGCGCGGCCGTCGCGCGTGCACAGAACCGGCAACATCAAGTTCGATCAGCCGCTGCCGGATCCCAACGGCGTGGCGGGAAGCCTGTCGCGAAGTGTGCTTGCATTGCAGGATGACGAGGAATTGATCGTGGCGGGGAGCACGCATCCGGTGGAAGAGGAGCAACTCCTGTCCTGCTACGAGACCCTGCAGAAGGAATTTTCGTCGCTCGTGCTGTTGCTGGCGCCGCGGCACATCGAGCGTGCCGCTCAGGTCGAGGCCTCGGCCAGGGCGAGAGGCCTGGCCGTGCAGCGACGCAGTGAAATGGGCAGTCGGCAGGCTGGTGCCTCAACAGGAGGACGGCCACGGGTGATCGTGCTCGATACGAGAGGAGAACTGGCGCAGGTTTATCAGCATGCCGTGCTGGCCTTTGTCGGGGGGACGCTCGTGCCCGTCGGCGGGCACAATTTGCTGGAGCCGGCCCTCTGGGGCAAGCCGGTGTTCTTCGGTCCGCACACGGACCATTGCATGGAAGTGGCGGCCCTGCTCACGGGTGTCGGTGGCGGGATGCGGGTGCCTGGTGAGCGTGAATTGACTGCCGGACTGGCGGGGCAGTTGCGCGACCGCGCATCGTTGTTGCGCATGGGCGAAGCGGCCAAATCGGTCGTGCTCGACAATCGCGGAGCCCTGCAGCGCAGTCTCGATCAGATCGCCGGCCTGTTAGATCATTTCCAGTCCGGACGGCCTGCCGCGCTTGACCCGAACGGGATGCTGCCTCAGCGGGTACTCTCTGTCATGGCCCTGCCCTATGGTCTCTTCGTTCGGATGCGCGCTGATCTGTACCGTCTCGGATGGCTGCCCAGCCGGCGGCTGCCATGCCGGGTCGTGAGTGTCGGCAACCTGACCGTCGGTGGCACCGGCAAGACGCCGGTGGTCATCGCGCTGGTGGAGCAATTGCTCGCGCGCGGCAGCCGTGTCGCTGTGCTGAGCCGTGGCTATCGCCGGCAGAGCCGGCAGGGAGAGCTGCTGGTATCGGACGGACGAACGGTGCTGGTCGGACCTTCTGAAGCAGGCGATGAGCCCCATCTGGTCGCCAGTCGTTGCCCGCGCGCCATCGTGGCCGTCGGGCCGGATCGATACCGGCTCGGCCGGTGGGTGCTGGCAAAACATCAGATCGACTGCTTCGTGCTGGATGATGGATTCCAGCATCTGGGGTTGCACCGGGACGCGGATCTGTTGCTGGTGGACGTGTCCGATCCTGCGGGACTGCAGATGCTCGTGCCGGCCGGCCGGCTGAGAGAGCCTCTCTCAGCTGCCTCACGCGCCACGGCGCTGCTCATGACACGAACGGACGCCGGCAACTGGCGGGACGTGGCCGAAACGATCGGGCTGGCCACGGGAGGGAAGATGCAGCCGATCCTCAGTCAATTTCGAGCGGACCGGCTGGTGAATGTGGGGACGGGCGAGATCCGGGAAGCCGACACGATAACCGGACAAAGAGTCATAGCCTTCAGCGGCGTCGGCAGCCCGGCGTCGTTTCGGGCGCTGCTGCAGCAGCGTGGCGCCACGATCAACGGGGAGATGATATTTCCTGACCATCACGACTATCGAGCCGTCGATCTGGAGTCCGTGCGGGCGCGGGCCAGGCAGAGCGGAGCGGACCTGATCGTGACGACGGAAAAAGATGCGGGCAAGGTCGCTCCGCTGTTGCAATCCGGCGAGCAGATATGGGCAATACGACTGAGCCTCGAAATCACAAGTGGTCGAGAACAATTCGAACGGATGGTCCTCGGCGAGGCGGAACCGGCTCCGGCGCTGACGGGGGCCCATGCGTAACGAATCGGTCAGGCGGATTGTCGTGCGGGGCCCCAACTGGATCGGCGATGCCGTGATGTGCGAGCCGGCCATCTCGGCTCTGCGCAGGTTGTTTCCCCAGGCGGAACTGACGCTGCTGGTCAAGCCGGCGGTCGCGGAATTATTCAAAGGGCACCAGGCCATCTCGCACATTCTGGTCTACGAGGATCGCGGGCAGCATGCGGGCCTGACCGGCAAGTGGCGGCTCGCCAACGAATTGCGGCGCGGCCGTTTCGATCTGGCGATCCTGTTCCAGAATGCCTTTGAAGCCGCGCTGCTCGCGTTTCTTGCCGGCATTCCGAGCCGGTACGGCTATGCCGCGGACGGGCGGCGCCTGTTGCTGTCCGATCCCGTCCCGCGTCCCGCGAAAAACATCCTCTCCCATCAGGTCGAGTATTACCTTGGGATGCTCCGTCCTCTCGGTTGCGAAGAACGGGCCGTGCCGCCCCGCCTCGTGCTCTTCCACGAGGAAGAAGCGGCAATGGCAAGGCGCCTGGCGGAATCCGGAATCAGCGGCGCCGAACTGCTGATCGGATTGAATCCCGGTTCGACTTACGGCGGGGCCAAACGGTGGCTGCCGGAACGGTTCGCCGAGACCGCCGACCGGCTGGCCGGACAATTTAAGGCCAAGGTGCTCATCGTCGGGGCACGCGGCGAGGAACCGCTCGCGCAGGCCATTGCCGGACGGATCAAGGCGAAAACGGTGGTGCTGTCCGGGAAGACCTCCATGCGTGAACTCATGGCGGCGGTCAAGCGCTGCGCAGTGTTCATCACCAACGATACGGGACCGATGCATGTCGCCGCGGCGTTCGGGGTTCCCGTGGTCGCGGTGTTCGGGCCGACCGACTGGCGCACCACCGCGCCCTTCGGGACGGGGCACGCGCTCGTCCGGCAGCCGGTGGACTGTTCTCCGTGCCTGTTGCGCGAATGTCCGATCGATCACCGGTGCATGACGCGCGTCACGGTGGACGAGGTTTGCCAGGCGGCGGTTGTCCAGATGGCGTCGAGGCAGGCATCCGACATTCCGCACCCGGCGCCCGGCACTCAGCATTTGCCCCTGCACGGTGTCACGGTGTTTCTGGATCGTGACGGCACGACGAACCGCGACACCGGCTACATTAAATCGGTGGACGAGTTGCAGATTTTCCCAGGCGCCGTGGAGGCGGTGGCGCGGTTGAAGCAGGCCGGCGCCAGGGTCGTCATGGTCACGAATCAATCCGGAGTCGGGCGCGGGCTCTTTTCGGTCGAGACGCTCGGCGCCATCCATGCCAGACTGCGTTCGGTCTTTGAAGCCGGCGGCGCGCCGTTCGACGGGCTCTATTATTGTCCGCACCATCCGGACGACGGTTGCGCCTGCCGGAAGCCAGGCACCGTGATGGTCGAGCGGGCCGTGGCCGATCTCGGACTCGAGCTGTCCCGCGCCTATGTCGTGGGGGATCAGCGGCGCGACATCGATCTGGCGCGCCGCATCGGCGCGAAGGGTATTCTGGTGACGACCGGTCCGACCAGCACCCAGGCTCTTGACGAATTGCGCCAGGAGGGCGCCGTCCCGGATTATGTGGCGACGGACCTCGGCCAGGCCGTCACGTGGCTGTTCGGCGATGCCGGCCAATTGCCGGATCGCCTGCCGGGACAGACCTCGTTGCAGTTCGGCGGATAAGAGAGAAGCCGTGAGCCAGTACCGGCGCATGTTGTTCATCAAGCCCAGTTCGCTGGGCGATATTGTCCATGCGCTGCCGACGCTGGCGGCTCTGCGGCAGCACAGTCCCCAAGCCCATATTGCCTGGCTGGTGAAGCGCCAGTGGGCCGGATTGCTGGAGCGGGTGGAGGGGCTCGATCGCGTGTGGCCGGTGGGCTACGGTCTGGCCGGCTGGTTGTCTGAAATTCCGCGTCTCCGTGCGGAGAAGTTCGATCTTGCGGTGGATCTCCAGGGATTGTTGCGCAGCGCCTGCATGGCACGACTGGCCGGATGTCCCGAGAGGGTCGGGTTTGCCAACGGGCGGGAAGGGAGTCCCCTGTTGTACACGCAACGGGTTGTCGTTCCCACTCCGGACATGCACGCGGTGGATCGCTATCTGTTGGTGGCCGATGCGCTGGGGGTGGCCAGGCCGGCGACGCCGCAGTTCCGTTTCAGGATTCCTCCGGCCGACCATGAACAGGTGTCGGCTGTGCTGAGTCGGGCCGGTCTGAGGGCGGGTTCGCCGTGGATCGCCATGAATGTGTCGGCCCGCTGGCCGACCAAGCGCTGGCCGGCAGAATCATTTGCCGCGGTGGCCGACCGGCTGCACCAGGAGGGAGCGGGGCCGGTGGTGCTGGTCGGCGGGCCGGGTGACCGCGCGGATGCGCAGAGGGTGAAGGCATTGGTGAAGACGTCCCCCATTATAGATGTGACGGGGCTGACCCCGCTGATTCTGCTGCCGGCCCTGCTGCAATCGGCGTCGGTCCTGCTGACCAACGACTCGGGCCCCATGCACGTGGCGGCGGCGGTGGGCACGCCGGTCGTGGCGCTGTTCGGGCCGACGAGTCCGATCCGGACCGGCCCCTATGGGACGAATCATCGCGTACTGGCGCATCGGCTTCCGTGCAGTCCCTGCTTCAGCCGGCGCTGCGCAAATGCAATCGAACGAGAGTGCCTGACCGGTATCGCGCCCGCGCAGGTCGTGGAGGCGGTCCGCAGCCAATTGGCGGTCAGGGCGCGGGCATGAAGATTGTGATGGCCGAGTCCTCCACGACCATGGGAGGACAGGAACTGGCGGTGCTGCTGCATGCCGGGGGCTTGAAAAAGCGCGGCCATGACGTGCGGCTGATTCTGGAGCCGGGCAGTGCGATCTGCGGCAAGGCGGTCGAGCAGGGAATACGGGTGGAACCGGTGGCGATGAGCCGTGCGCGATATCCGACGGCGATTATGGCCTTCCGCAACATTCTGGCGCGGGAGCGGCCGGCGCTGCTCCACGTGAACAGTTCGCGCGACAGTTGGATCGGCGGCCTGGCGGCCCGGCTCGTGAGCCCTCGCGTGAAGGTTGTCCGCAGCCGGCATATCTCGACGCCATTGAACCGGAACCTGACGACCAGATGGCTGTATCGCACGCTGATGGATTTTGTGATTGTGACCGGCGGTGAATTGACCAGGCGTGGGCTGATCGAGCGGGACGGGCTGGAGCCGGACCGGGTGGCGGCCTTTCCCATCGGCATCGACATCGACCAGTTCAAGCCCGGGCGACCGGACCGAGATCTGCGGCTCGAATTGAAGCTGCCGACTGAACACCGTCTCGTCGGACTCATTTCCTATCTGCGCTCCTACAAAGGACACGAGTACTTCATCGAGGCGGCCGCGCGTGTACTGCCCCGCGCAAAGGACGTAACCTTTCTCATCGTCGGCGAGGGGCCGGAGGAGGCGCGGTTGCGCGAGATGGTCGCGTCAATGGGGCTCTCCTCGAACGTACGGATACTGGGATTCCGGGACGATCTGTTGAATGTGTTCCGCTCGCTCGACCTGTTCGTGATCCCGTCGGTGGAAGGCGACACCATTCCACAGGTTTTGATGCAGGCGCTGGCGATGGGATTGCCGGTGGTCTCGACGACGGTGGGATCGATTCCGGACGTGGTGCAGGACGGCAGGACCGGGTTCGTCGTGCCGCCGAGGGATGCCGGCGCCCTCGCCGAGCGCATCCTGGCCTTGCTGGATAATTCTGCGCTTCGTGCGGAGATGGGCCGCTACGGTCGGACGCTCCTCGAGCAGGAGTATTCCCTCGCCCGCATGTTGGATCGGCTGGAAGATGTGTACAAACGGGTGGCGCGCTCATGACGGTATCCCCCAATGCGACGCGCTGGTCCTACCGGTCGATCTTCGTCTTCTGGTGGCTGTTCTTCGTGGCCATCCAGCAGGCGGAACGGTTGTTTCTGCTTCCTGAAGCTTGGAGGCTCGAGCGGCCGGAGGCCGGTCAGCTGGCCATGACACTCTGGATCGGGCTGCGGGCCGACCTGATCATCGCCACCTTCGGCATCCTGCTGGCGTTCGTGATTGGCGGAACGATGGGCCTGTTGCTCATGCTGGCCACGCGCTGGCGGGCCGTTCACGTACCGGCTGAGACGCATCACTGCCGCGGGCTGTCCGGCGCAGGGCTTCTGGTCGGATTGCTGCTGATGACCGTGCTCATCGTCGACATGGGCTATTACGGATTCAACCAGCAGCATCTGGATTTCGTGTTTTTCGAGTATGTCGACGACTTGTTGACGCAACACAGCGCGCAGACCGAGGCCGATACTGACGCGGCCGGGACGACGGCGTCGCAGGCGAGCCAGCAAACAAGCGCCGAATTGCAGGAGGGGGAAAAGTGGGGGCCGCGGGTGGCAGCCTTTCTGCTGGCGCAGGGGGCGGCAATTGCCCTGCTCTGGCTGATGTTCAGATTGCTGGTCCAGCCGGTGTTCCTGCCCTGGGAGGAGGCCTACCCCCGGCAGGTCAACGGCATGCTGGTGGTCGGCCTGATCGTCGGCGTCATGGGCCTGCACCCGCAGGGACCCTATGCGATCCGGATCGCGCCGATCAGCAGCACGGCCTATTATATGCTGGCGCAGAATCCCGTACTCTATGCCGGCGAGGCCTTGCGGGCCACAATCGGCTCCCGGCTGAGCCGTGTCCCTCCGCCCGCGCTCGACAGTCTGCCGCTCGAGGAGGCCGTCCAACTGACGCAAGCCGTGATCGGGCAGGGCGCCGCCTTTCCCTATCCCAAATATCCGCTCGTCCATCGCACCGGGGCGGGGGCTTCGCTCCGGTTCGGCCGTCCGACCAATGTCCTGTTGATTTTTATCGAGGGATTGGACCGGCGGTATCTTGGCCGGACGGCGCAGGGCTATCGCGTCACACCGTTCCTGGACCGGCTCAAGGACGAGAGCGTCTATTTCGAGCATTTTTTCGCCAACGGCACGCAGACGGCAAGGGGCATGTTCGCCTCGTTCTGCTCCTACTATCCCCGGCAGGGCACCGCGGCCATGAAGACGCGCTACGCGCAGGATTATCTCTGCCTGCCCGGCCTGTTGCGCAAGCACGGCTACCAGACGGAGATGGTGATCGGCCAGCATCGGGACTTGAACCGGCTGCACCTCTTTCTCTCGCGGAACGGCCTGCATCAGTTGCTGGATGAGAACGATTTTCCGGCCGGCGCCGAGCGGCTTGGGCTGGGCATGACCGACGGAGCCCTGTTCGACCTGCTCCGCGCGCGGGTCGAAGTCCTGCAGCAGGCGAAACAGCCGTTCTTGCTGGCGACGCTGACGCTCAGCACCCATCATCCGTTCGCGGTGCCGGCGGGGTCGCCGGAAGTTCGTGCGCTGCAGGCCGAGCCGGACGGCTATGTGCCAGCCCTGCGCTACGTGGATCTGGAATTCGAACGGTTCTTTTCCGACCTGCAGCGCCGCGGCCTGCTCAAGGATACCGTGATCTTCGTGCTCGGCGACCACGGCCGCCACGAGCCGATCGGAAGGAACGAGCAGGAAAAACAGGTCGGGCACTTCCTCTCGCCGCTGTTCATCTGGGTGGACGGATCGCTGCGCAGCGCGTCGAACTACAAGCCGCGCGTCGTCGGGACGATCGCCAGCCAGGTGGACCTGATGCCGACCATCCTGGCAATGAACGGGCTGCTGCCGCGCGTGTCGCCGTTTCTGGGGCGCGACGTGAGTTGTGCGCTATCGGCGGAATGCCAGGACGACAATACGGCGTTTCTCACCAGCGCCTACGACGATCTGATCGGGTTTGTCGACCACGAAGGGATTCTCTCCTATTCGTTTCGAACAGAGGCTTTGGCGCAGGCGGATGTGAACCTTGCTGGTCCTCCCGTTCGCCGGCTGGCGACCGAACCGGACGTGGCGGTCCGGTACCGCCGCATGATGGGGCTCTATGTCGGCGCCAACAGCCTGATCGAGCAGGGCCGGGTCTAGTCCTGGAAAGAGTTGGGGGGAGCCTTGTGAACGGGATACTCAGGATGTCAGCGGTCATCACCGGCGAGCAGGGCCGGGTCTGGTCCTGGAAAGAACTGGGAGGCGCGTTGTGAGCGGAACGCCAAAAGTCTCGGCGGTCGTCATCGCCTACAACGATGAGCCCAACATGCGGGCCTGCCTGGAGTCCGTGACCTGGGCCGACGAGCTGATCGTCGTGGATTCCCACAGCACCGACGCGACAGAAAAAATCAGCCGCGAGTTCACCGACAAGATCTACCAGCACGACTTCCAGGGATTCGGTAAACTGCGCAACAACGCGGTGGCGCATGCGACGCACGACTGGGTCTTCAGCCTCGATACCGACGAGCGCGCCACGCCGGAGATCCGCGATGAGATCCGGCGCGTGCTGGCAGAGGGGCCTGCCGCCGACGCTTATTTCGTGCCGCGCCGCAACTATTTTCTCGGCCGGTGGATCCGCCACTGCGGATGGTATCCCGATTACCGCCAGCCGCAACTATTCCGGAAAAGCCGCATGAAGTATCGCGATGAAATGGTGCATGAAGGCGCCGAGGTCGACGGGAAGACCGGTTATTTGCGCGAGCACGTCCTGCAGTATCCGTTCCGCGACCTGGACCACTACCTGGCCAAGATGGACCGGTATTCCGACCTGATGGCGGACCGGATGAACAAACAGGGACGTCGCTTTCACGTCCATCAACTGGTCACGCATCCCTGCTTCACCTTCGCCAAGATGTATCTTGGGCGGGCGGGGTTCCTGGATGGCATGCCGGGGCTGATACTGTCCGGGCTCTACGCCTATTACACGTTCATCAAATATGCGAAATTCTGGGAGCAGGAAAGCCGGTCATGTTGAAGAGCGGAGGAAATCTTCACCAGGCCGTGCTTGCCAAGCTGACCGGCTGTCCCAAGGGGCGCGTCCTGGATGTAGGAGCGGGATCGGGAGCACTGGCGAAAGCGCTGGCGGCATTCGGGCACGAAACCGCCATGTGCGACTGTCTGCCTGCGTCCCAATGGGCGGACCATGACGCAGGAGCCTACACCCAATGCGACTTGAACGCGGGGCTTCCCTATCCGAACGGGAGCTTCGACTACATCATTTGCTTCGAAGTGATCGAGCATATGGAAAACCCCATGGCCCTGTGCCGGGAACTCAAGCGGGTGCTGTGCAAAGGAGGGCGGCTCTTCATTTCCACCCCCAACATTCTGAGCCTGAGGAGCCGGGTGAAGTTCCTGCTCGACGGGAGCTTCGTGTTTTTTAACTATCCGCCGATCGAGTGGGATCAGCGGGACGGGCGGCCGAATGTCCACGTCTATCCCATCCGGCTGCACGAACTGGAATATTACCTGTACAAGGCCGGTCTTGAAGTCGCGGAGGCCTTTACCAACCTGCGTTCGTACAGCTGGCGACTGTTTTTCCCTCTGGAATGGCTGATCCGCCTCTACGCCCGGCATATGACGAAGCGCTCGCACCGCCCGGACCGGATAGCGCTCGACCGGATCTACAGCCGCATCCTGACGGACGATCTGCTGTTCGGGACGCATCTGATCATCGAGGCCCGGAATGCCGACGCCACGGCCGGGCAGGGGGGAGCATGAAGGTCAGCGGGTTCACGTTCATCCGGAACGCCGTCCGGTACGATTTCCCGGTTGTCGAAGCGATCACCTCGACGCTTCCCGTCGTGGACGAATTCATCGTCAACGTGGGCAAATCGGACGACGGGACGCTGGAGCTGATCCGCTCGATCCCGTCCGACAAGGTGCGCATTGTCGAGTCGGTCTGGGACGAAAGCCTGAAGAAGGACGGCCTGATTTATTCGCAGCAAACGAATATCGCCCTGGCCCATTGCACCGGCGACTGGGCGCTGTACGTGCAGGGCGATGAGATCCTCCACGAACAGGACCTACCCGCGCTCGCGAGTGCCATGAAAGCCAATCTGGGCAACCGGGCGGTCCGGGGTTTGCTGTTCCGGTATTTCCATTTCATGGGGGATTACTGGTCGCTCAATCCCTGGTTTTACCACCGGGCCGTGCGCGTCATCCGGAACGACGGCGAGGTGGAGTCGTGCGGAGACGCCGTGGGGTTTCATCTGAAAGCCACGCGCCAGTATCTCCAAAGCGGGCCGAAGGAATGGCTGGCGGATGCCGGCGCGAGGATGTTCCATTACGGCTGGGTCAAGGAGCCCAAAACGATGCTGGCCAAAAAGAGGGAGCAGGTCACGGTCTATACGGACCGGCTGTCGCCGGCGGACCAGCGGCAGATTGCAAGCGAGGACTGGATCTTCGAGGAATACGACATCCTGAAAAACTTCCGCGGTACGCATCCGGCGGTGATGCAGGAGCGGGTGGCCCGCTACCCGAAGCTGAAGCCGGGACGCAACCGGTGGCTGACGCCGGCCTTCTACCGCGCCATTGCAAAGAAGGGATTCCGCGGCTAGCCGGGCCGCGACGAGCATGTCCGTGAAGCGACTGCCACTGTTAAAACGCCCGTATTTCGCCAGGAGAATTCTGGAAATTGGCCCCGGACACAATCCCTTCAAGGGCGTCACGCATCTGCTGGAGATGGATGTTCACGAGGGGCGCGAACGGGGAGGCAACGCCCTGTTCATTCCGAAGGCCGCGAAACTGGTCGTCGGGGAGGCCACCGATCTGCCCTTCGCTTCCAGCCGGTTCGACTATGTGTACGCGTCCCACGTTCTGGAGCACGTGGAACAGCCTCAACGCGCCTGCCGGGAGATCCTGCGGGTGGGCAGGGCGGGGTACATCGAAACGCCCTCGCCGTTTCTCGAGCAGGGGCTGGCCTTGCGGGATGAAACGTCGCCCGAGCACTGGTTTCACCGGTGGTTCGTCTTTGCCGTCGGTGCGGACCGCCTGGTGTTCGAGCCCAAGACGCCCGAGCAGGTCGGATGGTTCTGCTCCTGCCGGGACGGGCAGTTTTTGAGGGAGTTTTACGGCAGCCTCGACTTCCGCGACGCGCAACACTGTTTTCGCCGCGCCGCCAAGACGACGATCTTTTACTGGACCGGAGCGTTTTCGGTGGAGGTGAGGAAGACGGGGCTGGATTGCCGCGACGGCGGATCGCCCTGCCGGTTCACGGGGATGAGGGAAATGCTGGTGGGTAACTGCCGGGATCTGTTGCGAGGGCACCGCGTGCTCCGGCTCAAGAGAAAATTTCCAGACTGCCAGGCGGTGTTTCGAAAATACGGGCACGCCACCATGCTGATCGGATGAGCACGATGAATCTCGCGGCGGTCATCATCACCAAGGACGAAGAGAATAACATCGCGGCCTGCCTGGAATCCGTGCAGTGGGCCGACGAGCGGATTGTCGTGGATGCCGAGAGCCGGGACCGGACGGTCGAGATTGCGAAACAGCATACCACGCAGGTCTACGTCAGGCCATGGCCCGGCTATGGGCCGCAGAAAAATTTCGGGATGGAGCAGGCCAGGGCCGAATGGATCCTGATCGTGGATGCCGACGAACGGATCACGCCGGCGCTGCGGGAGGAGATCCGGGCGGTGCTCAAGGCCGGCCCTCCGGGTGAAATTGCCGGCTTCGAGATTCCACGAAAGAACTATTTCTACGGGCGTTGGATCAGGGGCGGCGGCATCTATCCCGACTACCAACTGCGGCTCATTCGAAAAGCGGCCGGCCGTTACGACGATACGCAGCTTCACGAGAATTTGCGGGTGCAGGGGGGCATCGAGCGGTTGCGGCAGCCCATGGAGCACTACAGCATGCCGACGGTCCGTGAGCACGTGCGGAAGATGACACGGTACACCACGCTCGGGGCGCAGGAGAAACTGAAGAGCCGCTCGCGCGTGACCGCGCTCGACATCGCGGGCCATCATCTCGGCACCATCCTGAAAACCTACCTGCTCCGCGGCGGGTATCGGGATGGTGTGCACGGCGTAATCGTCGCCCTCTTCGCGGGCATGCACACGTTCGTGAAGTATGCGAAAGCGTGGGAACTCCTAAATGTTCGAAGTTCGAAGTTCGAGGTTAGAAGGTAAAAGAGAGTTCGAAGTTCGATGCTCGAAGTGGAGAGGCGCCTCTTTCATGTGGAATCCAGAAATCCGAATTCAAAACCTCGAACCTCGAACCTCGAACGTGGCAACGTTATGAAGATCGGGATCGACGCCAGTCCGATCGTCGGCGACCGTGGAGGGGTCGGCTGGCATACCTACCATCTGCTCAGGGTGATGGCCGGATTGAAAGCGGATATCGAGCTGGTGGGATACGTTGGGACTGGATCACTCCAAAATGGCGTCCCGAAAGGCTGGGCCGGAAACGGGACCATCCGGTGGGTGGAATCGGGGAAGTGGCTGATGCCGTGGCGGGGGCGATGGGACGGACTCGACCTCTATCACGGGACCAATTTTAAAATGAAAACGACGGGGCGTTTCGGCGGCGTGGTGACGATCTACGATCTCTGGATGGACCGCCACCCGGAGTATTCGCCGAAACTGTTCGGGCAGCGCGCGTCCTCCCTGCGCACGAGGCGGACCGTGTGGCAGGCAAGGAAGGTCATGACCATCTCCGAGTTTTCCGCCAGCGAGATCACGGCGCTCTACGGTCTTTCCTCCGATCGGATCGCGGTGATTCCCTGCGGGGTTTCCGATGACTTCCGCCCCAGTCGCGATCCGGCTGCATTCGGCGACCTGCGCAGGCGCATCGGGCTGCCCGATGCGCCCTTCATCCTGTTTATCGGCGGCGCCGATCCGCGCAAGAACCATCAGGCGGTGGTGCGCGCGTTTGCGAAACGGGCTGATGAACTCAAAGGGGTCTCGTTGGTGCTGGCCGGCGATTCCACGCACCGGTTCGGCGATATGGCCCGCACCATTGTGCAGTGCGGCATGGGGGGGCGCGTCGTCTGCCCGGGGCGGCTGCCGATCGAGGACATCGTGCGGTTGTATTCGCATGCGGACCTGTTCGTGTTCCCGTCCCTGTACGAAGGATTCGGCATGCCGGTCGTCGAAGCCATGGCCTGCGGCGCGCCGGAGGTAACATCGGATCGCACGGCGCTCCCGGAGGTGGCAGGGGATGCGGCCCTGTTGGTGAATCCCGATGACGATGACGCGTTGGCCGGGGCCATGGTCGGGGTTCTGCGGGATGCGTCTCTCCGGGAGTCGCTTCGCAAGAAGGGTTTCGAACGGGCGAAACAGTTCACCTGGGAGCGCGCGGCCCGGCAGACGATGGCAGTATACCGGGAGCTCTGCCGGTGAAGAACATCCTGGTTATCAAGCTGCGCTACATCGGCGATGTGCTGCTCGCGACCCCGGTGTTGCGCGCGCTGCGCGAGCGGTTTCCGGATGCGCAATTGACCATGGCGGTCAATCGCGGGACCGAGGACGTGCTGAAATGGAATCCGGATCTCAATGAAATACTGGTCGTTGAACGCAGCGGGCTCGCGGCGCAATGCAGGTTTCTGCAGGAGGTTCGGCGGCGCGGCTTCGACTGCGTGATCGATCTCACGGACGGAGACCGCTCCGCCGTGCTCGCCCGTTGCAGCGCCGCGCCGGTCCGGATCGGCCTCAATGAAGAGCACCGCTGGCGGGGGTTGTTGTACACGACGGTGGTGCAGCCGGGACCGGAGACGATGCATCGTGTGGAACACGATCTGGAAACCGTGAAGCCGCTGGGCATTCAGCCCAAGGCCTCGCCGCTAATCCTGAAAGTGTCGCCGGGAGATGACGAAGCCGCCGCCCGCCTGCTGGGGGAGATGACCGGTGAAGGAAGTTCCGGCAACGCAAAGCGGCTGGTGATGCTGCAGCCGGGAGCGCGGTATTGGTTCAAGGCCTGGCCGGCGGAACGATTCGCCGAGCTGGCCGGCCGCCTGGCTGAACAGTACGGCTGCCGGATCCTGATCGGCGGTGACGCCAAAGAGCGGGATCTGGCCGAGTTGATCCGGGCGACAGCACGCACGCCTGTTGTTTCTCTTGCCGGCCGGCTGACGCTGCTGCAATATGTCGCCGTGCTGAAACGATGCGCGCTGTTCGTCGGGAATGACAACGGCCCCATGCACATGGCGGCGGCGCTGGGGGTTCCGGTGGTGGCGCTGTTCGGGCCGTCGAACCCGGCCGAGTGGGGTCCCCGGGGCGCGCGGACGGAAGTGCTCTACAAGGGCCTTGATTGCCGGCGGTGTTTTCACCCGATCTGCACGCGCGGTGAAGACAGCTGCATGAAGCAAATCACGATCGAGGAAGTATGGCAGGCAGCGGGGCGCCTGCTGGCGTGACCCGTGCCGCCGCTGGCGCAGGGACGATGGAATGAAGCGGGATTGATTTGAAAAGGAGATTGTCATGTCCGTTCGCATTGGCACGTTTGACGAACTTCCCAAACTGATTCAACCGGGGCACGTGGTGCTCGATGTCGGCGGGGGCATCAAGCCCTTGAGCCGGGCCAATTATGTGCTCGATTTCCTCTCGTGGGATCAGCGGACGACTTTGACGCCATGGTTCCGGGATATCTGGCCCGAGCCGCATTTTTCAAAGGCGACATGGGTCAAGTGGGACATCTGTTCGCGCGATCCCTGGCCCTTCACGGACAAGCAATTCGATTTTGTGCTGTGCAAGGGGACGCTGGAGGATCTGCGGGATCCCATCTGGGTCTGCAGGGAGATGATGCGGGTGTCGAAAGCGGGCTATTTCGAGACGCCGACGCGGATCATCGAAAGCACGCCCGGCATCGAACGCAGCCGGTATTGCGGCTATTCCCACCACCACTGGCTGTGCGAGGCGGTCGAAGGAGGCATCCAGTTCACCTTTAAGCATGCTCAAATCCATGCCTACAGCCGATTTCATCTGACGGTCGGACCGTCATGGCTGAGCGGCCGGCGCGAACACCATGCGCTCGAGATCCTCGATGGGCTCGACGGTCTCTTGTCGGTCGTCAATCGCTGGTTCCGCCGCCTTAACCCCAAGCACGAGACGCTGGGCCTGCACTGGACGGATTCCTTCGTGTGCCGTGAAAATGTCCTCGTTGACAAGGGGGATGTCGAGGCAAATTTCATGGCCTTCAAGAAATACTGCCAGGGACTTCCGGATCTCTGGGTGTGGCGGTAGTAGTTAGTGATTAGGAAGGGAACGGAACGCCTGCGATGGAAACGGTTGCATGCATCATCTGCGGTTCTACCAGGGGAGCAACACGAGTCGTGCCGTGCACTGGAAGCTGCGATTCCAGTAGGCGGCAGATATTTACGATCGTCACCTGCGGGTGTGGATTCATGTATCTCAGTCCCCGGCCGACCCGGGAAGAGATTAAAGCGTACTATCCTGAAGAATATTATCCTCCGGCTGAGCTTTCCCAGCGAAAAAAGGTGGACCGTTTCTTCAAGCGACTGTCTGGTTATCTAAAGAAGGGGATCCGGGAGGAGTTCTATGGCTATCCGGGTGTGCAGAGAAGCTGGCTTGCCAGGGCAGTCCGGCGGGTTCTCCTGTACCCGGAATACTGCCATTTGCGGCTGGTCGGGAGGGATATTCTGCCCTTCAGGGGACAGGGGCGCTTGCTGGATGTTGGGTGTGGTCCAGGACGGTTGCTCCAGGAGCTTCGTGAGCAGGGCTGGGATGTACAGGGGGTGGATTTCAGTTCGACAGCCGTCAGTCGGGCACAACGTGTTGGGTTGAACGTCAGGCAGGGCGACCTCTTGACAGTCGGATTTGATGATAACTGCTTTGACGTCGTGCTGTTCAGCCATTCGCTGGAGCACGTGTTTGATCCGGTTGCAACACTCCGTGAGGCGCGTCGGATCCTGAAGCCGGGAGGCAGGCTTCTGCTCTTTCTCCCCAATGCGGGAAGCGCGGAGGCCGCCCTGTTCGGTCAATGGTGGGTTGCCTGGGACCCGCCACGGCACTTGTTCCATTTTGACAAGGGTTCGGTCACGCGGCTTCTCGACAAGGCGGGCTTTGGAATTGTCGAGATCAGGACAGGCACGAGCAAATCCTCGTTTCTCGGGAGCATCGATTGCGCCTACCAAAACGTGCTGAGAACCCCGAAGAAACATGGCGGCCTGCTCCGCCATACGGCGGGTATTGGCTGTCTCGTGTTGGGCCATCTGGGGTACGGAGGGGACTTGAAAGTCGTGGCGGAAAAACCGTCGTAAGCGATGAAGATTCTCTACGTCGTCGATCAGTTGCAGGACCTGACCTCGGATCCGTTGTATTTCGGTTTGGTCAGGCTTCTTGGCCAACAGCATGTTGTCGACTTTCCTTCGAAGGACATTTTCCATCGAGCTGAGGCCAAGCGATGGTTTTTTCCACTCGTGCCATCGCTGGGCCTTGATGAAGCCAGAGTTCGTGAGTGGTTGAAGGACGGGCAGTTTGATTTCGTGTGTCTGGCGTCCGCCCGCCAAGAATGCTACGCCAATCTGAGGAAATTGTACTCGCCGCTCTGCTTCCCGCCCGTTGTGTTTATCGATGGGGCGGACGACCATCACATTTGTCGCGACGTGGTCGACGAATTCCGGCCTGCTCTTTACTTCAAGCGCGACTATATTTGGGCATTTGGGAATCCGTGGCTTGATCGCGGAAGACAGCTCATTGTTTTTCACGGCGATCGTTCGCTGATGGCCAGAACGTTTCCTTTGCCGCTCTCGATCGTCGAGGATGCCTTGCCGGATGTGGGAAATGTTCCAAAACGCTATGATGTGTCATACAGGGGACATGCCTCGCATCCGAGGCGGGCAAAAGCCGTGCGCCTGTTGTCATCCATGGGTGACATTACATTTTCAGGCGCGGTGTATGCGAGACCGGGCGACAAATTATACAAGCTGCGTCACGGTTTCTGGGGTCGCCTGTGGACGAAGACATTCGGGGGCGAGGCAGGTCCGGTGGAACTGGACCGGCGATATGACCCCGATGAATATTACAGGGAAATCCTGGCATCCCGAATCGCGGTACATATTCGCGGAGGAGGATACACGGCGACGCCACGGTACTTTGAGATCGTGGCGCTCGGCACGATGCTCATCTCAGACATGCCGGAGACGCTGATCCCCAATGATTTCGAGCATGGGCGGCATGCCGTGTTTTGCAAATCCAATCTGGATGATCTGCGGGACCTGGTGCGGTACTATATCCATCATGCTAATGAACGCGAGGCGATCGCTCGCGAAGGGCACGCGCATTTGTTGAAACATCATACCTGTGAACGGCGGGCGGAATATTTTCTTGACGTCTGTAGACGGCTGCTTTGACCAAGCGTCGATGGTTCAGGCGTTGCAGCGGGTGGCCTGGTGGGACTGGCCGGAGGACAAGATCCGGGAAGCCCTGCCGCTGCTGATGTCGGATGATGTCCGGGGATTCCTTGCCAGATACGGAACATGACGGGGGGGAGGAGCATGATGATGCCCCTGGTTGAACAACAATCCGTCCGTGGTCCCACTGCCGATGCGGCCCCGTTTGTTCATGAAAAGATGCTCGCGTTGCTCGACAGGGAAAAACGAGGTGCGCTGCTCGATGCGCCGGCCGGCAAAGGCGCCTTCGCGCTGCAGGCGAAGCGGCTGGGGTATGATGTCATATGCGGAGACATCGAGTGCGTCCGGTTTGAGACCGAAGGGTTGCAATGCGAGCCGGTGGATCTGAATCGTGTCTGGCCTACGGGGATGCACGTTTCGATGCGGTCGCGTACATCGAAGCCATCGAGCATCTTGAAAACCCCTGGCTGCTGGTTCGCGAGGCCAACCGGGTGCTCAAGCCCGGAGGCGTATTTCTCGTGACGACGCCGAACGTGCTGTCGATCAAATCGAGGATGAGCTATCTCCTTAACGGGTATCCGAACTACTTTTTTTTCGGCGTGGTTCCCGGCCCCGGTTCCGACGAGGAACTGCCGATCGACCACATCAATCCCGTCGGATACCTGGAATTGCGGCATATTCTCGCGCGGAGCGGCTTCGTGGTCGAGGCGATCGACACGAACCGCTACGTTCATCGGAACCGTTTCCTCACGAAGATTCTCAAATTCTTCATTAGGCGCCGGTGGCGGCGGCGGACCAGAGACAACCCGGCTGAAACCGAACTGCGCACGCTCATGCTGTCGCCGTCGATCCTGTACGGCGAGATACTGCTTGTGAAGGCGAGAAAAGTTGCCGGAGGGTAAACGATGGCGCGGGTTACGCCGCGCGTTGCAATCGCGTCGGGCAGGCATGGGAGCACGATGGCGGGAGCGGTATGATGGACCGGCGGCAGGATGCGGTGGCGTTCGTACATGGCATCGGTGAAATCGGAGGGGCGGAACGGGAGCTATTGGCCTATCTCGAACAGCTTCCCCGTCTGGGAGTCCGGCCGCTTGTGGTGTGCCCGGCGGAGGGTCCGTTGTCGGGAAAGGTTGCAGCGTTCGGAGTGCCCACGCAGCATGTCGCGTTTCCGGCATGGCGGAAACTCCTGGAATGGCCCCGGCGCGGGCAGGCGGTTCGAGATCTGCGACGCGTCATCGAGCAGGCGGGTCCGTCCCTGGTGCACGTCAATGATATCTGGTGGCTGCCGCAAACATTGCGCGCGGTGAAGGGTCTGGGGATGCCGATTCTCTGTCACGTCCGGCAGGAAATTCAGCCTCAGAAAGTCCGTCGGTACGAGTTGCCTTCCGCGGATGCGGTGTTCGCGGTGTCGCACAATGTAGAGGTGTCGTTGCGGGCCGGAGGGGTGAAGCCGGAACGAATTCACGTGCTCCATAGTGGCATCGACCTGGCCCACGTGCCGTCCGTTCCGGACGGCGAAGCGTTCCGCCGACGATTCGGAATTCCGACCGGCGCACCGGTGATGGGAACCGTCGCGAACCTGTTTCCCAGGAAGGGCTATGACGTCATGTGCCGCGCTCTTTCCGTGCTGCAGCGCCGCAGCCCGGGGATTCATTATCTCATCGTGGGGACCGGCGATCCCGGGTACGAACGGACGTTGCGCGAACTCGTCAGGTCTCTCGGCCTGGAAGCGCAGGTGCATTTCACGGGCTTCCAGGATCCGGTCTATCCCGCGCTGGCGGCGATGGATGTGTATGTCCACCCCGCGATCATGGAGGGATTCGGGATCGCATTATTGGAGGCAATGGCGGCGGGAAAGCCGGTCGTGGCGACAACGACGGGCGGGATTCCGGATATCGTGGTGCATGAGGAAACCGGCCTGCTGGTCGAGCCCGGAAATCCGGAGGCGCTGGCGTCGGCGATCGGCGTTCTGCTGGAAGATACTAGCCGACGGGCTGTGATGGGGAAGGCCGGGCGCAACCGGGTCGAGCGGCTATTTACCGTCGATGCGATGGTGTCCAGACTCGTCGCATGCTATTCAGGTGTGATCCGGGAATGGGACTCCCGCAGACAGGGTGCGATGGCATGAGCACACCGGCACTGACCAGCCTGGTCATCGCGGTCTGGAACCAGCTCGACTACACGAAGCGCTGCCTGAGTTCGATCGAGCGATGCACCGACGGCCCTTATGAATTGATCGTGGTCGACAATGGCTCGACCGACGGGACCCGCGAGTTCCTGCAGACAGTGAAGGGGCGGGTGATCACCAATGAGAAGAATCTTGGCTGCGCCAGGGCCTGGAACCAGGGCATCCAGGCCAGTCGCGGAGGGGTGATCGGCATTCTCAACAACGATATCGTGGTCACGCCCGGATGGCTGGGGAGCCTGCTGGCGTTCATGAGAGAGGGAGGCCACGGCCTGGTGAGTCCGTCGGCCCGTGAGGGCCGGCTGGACTATGATCTCGACGGTTATGCCCGTGAATTCGCGCGCGATTGCGCGGGGGCTGCCCGCCGGGGCGATATGTATGGAGCGTGCATGCTGATCCGCCGGGACGTATTCGAACGCGTGGGGTTGTTCGACGAAGGGTTTTTATACGGCGGCTGCGAGGACATCGATTTCTGGTGGAGGATGAAGCAGGCGGGATATTCCGTGGGCATGACCGGGGCGGTCCTCATTCACCACTTCGGGATGGTCACGCAGGATGCGGTCAAGTCGAAGGAAACCAGGGCGCACGTCAAGGGCAATGTGGACCATTTTCGGTCGAAGTGGAAGCGGACCGTGCGCGGCAACTGGTTTCAGCGACGGTGGGACGATTGGAGAACGTCCTGGCTCAAGCGCTACGAATGGATTCGGTACGGGCACACGTTGGTGGAAAAGCCTTAGGCCGGTGATCGTTGGCGGGACATGATTTCGATTCCATGCAGGACAACATGAAAAAGAAGCCGGCATCGTTTTGGGCGAATCAGAACCGGACGTTCGGGCTTGTGATGGCCGGCTGTCTCGGGGGACTGGCGCTCGGCCGATTTTTGTGGGCGGGAGCGATCACCTCGTGGCTGATCGGGCCGGCGGCTCTATTGCTGGCGACGGGATTGTTGGTTCCTGCATGGCTCGATCCGGTTCGTGCCGGGTGGATGAAGTTCGCCGCCGTTCTCGGATATGTGAATTCGAGAATTCTGCTGACCATTGTATTCATCGGACTGATCATGCCCACGGCGCTGGTGCTGAGACTGTTGGGCAAGCAGCCGATTCGACTGGGATTCCGGGAGGGGTCCGTGTCGTACTGGCGCCGGAGAACGGCGGACGAATTTTCAGCCAGGCGGATGGAGCGACAATTCTAGGAGAGCGCTGAGCCGTTTAACGGATCTGACGGACCACCGACAGAACCAACTAGGGGAGCAATCATGACTGCGTTTCTCAAGGAACTCTGGGCCTTCATGCAGGAACGGAAGAAATTCTGGCTCCTGCCGATCATTCTCGTGCTGCTGATCTTTGGCGCGCTGCTCGTGCTGACCGAAGGATCCGCCGTGGCGCCGTTTATCTACACGCTCTTCTAATCGAGCAGGGAGTAGCGGAACTGACCATGCGCGTGCTTGGCCTGTCAGCCTTCTATCACGATTCCGCCGCCGCCCTGGTGGTGGACGGGCGGATCGTGGCTGCAGCGCAGGAGGAGCGGTTCAGCCGAAAAAAGCACGACGCGCGGTTTCCCCGCCATGCCGTGGTCTATTGCCTCAGGGAGGCCGGCCTCCAGCTGTCGGATCTGGACCGCATCGCGTTCTACGACAAGCCGATGTTGAAATTCGAACGGCTTCTGGAAACCTACCTGTCGTTCGCACCGCGCGGCTGGCGCTCCTTCATTGCCGCGATGCCCGTCTGGTTGAAGGAAAAGCTGTTTCTTGAAAAATTGCTGCGGGATGAATTGTCCCAACTTGCCTCCGAACTCGGCGGCAAATCCTGGTCCGGACCGTTGTTGTTTCCCGAGCATCATTTTTCTCATGCGGCCTCGGCATTTTTCCCATCACCGTTCGAGGAAGCCGCGGTCCTGACCATGGACGGAGTCGGGGAGTGGGCCACAACCAGTTACGGGATGGGATCCGGGTCATCGTTGACGCTGCGCGGGGACATCACCTTCCCCCATTCGCTGGGGCTGTTGTATTCCGCCTTCACCTACTACACCGGTTTCAAGGTGAATTCGGGCGAGTACAAGGTCATGGGATTGGCGCCGTATGGAGAACCGAAGTACGTGGACCTGATCCTGACCCATCTGATCGATCTGAAGGACGACGGATCGTTCCGCTTGAATCTCGACTACTTCGACTATTGCACCGGCTTGCGCATGACCAACGACCGCTTCCACCGTCTGTTCGACGGCGAGCCGCGGAAGCCGGAATCGCCGTTAACGCAACGTGACATGGATCTGGCCCGCTCCATCCAGGACGTGACGGAACTGGCGGTGTTGAAAATTGCGCGTCATGTGCGCCGCGAGACCGGCATGAAGTATCTCTGTATGGCCGGTGGGGTTTCGTTGAATTGCGTGGCGAACGGAAAGCTGCTCCGCGAGGGCGTGTTCGATCGCCTGTGGATCCAGCCGGCGGCGGGGGATGCAGGCGGCGCGGTCGGAGCCGCGCTGGCTGCGTACCACGTCCACGAGGGAGGCATGCGGGTTGTCCATGATGGCTACGACGGCATGGCCGGATCCTACCTGGGGCCGTCGTATTCCCAGGAAGCCATCGATGCCTTTCTCGATCGGAACCGGTTCCCCTGCGAGCGCCTTTCCGATACCGCATTGTTCGATGCCACAGCCGAACTGCTTTCACGAGAAGCAGTCGTCGGCTGGTTCCAGGATCGCATGGAATTCGGTCCCCGGTCGCTGGGCAACCGGTCCATCATCGGCGATGCCCGTTCACGGAAGATGCAGTCGATTATGAATCTAAAGATCAAGTACCGGGAATCCTTCCGCCCGTTTGCGCCGGCCGTGCTGGAGGAGCGCGTCGCGGACTATTTTGAATTGAACGAGCCGTCGCCCTACATGCTGCTGGTGGCGCCGGTCAAGGAGTCGAGGCGGGTCCCGATTCAGGATGAGGATAGCCGCCTGTTCGGCATTCAGCGCTTGAACCGGCCCCGGTCCGATATTCCGGCCGTGACGCATCTCGACTACTCGGCCCGTATCCAGACCGTGTCGAAGCAGACGAATCCGAGGTTTCATGCGCTGCTGAAGGCCTTTGAAGCAAAAACCGGCTATGGCGTGCTGGTCAATACGTCTTTCAATGTGCGGGGTGAGCCGATCGTCTGCACGCCGGAGGACGCCTACCGGTGCTTCATGCGGACGGAAATGGATGCGCTGGTGCTTGGAAATTGCCTGCTCAGGAAGCAGGCGCAACCCCCGCTGGCTCATGACACGGACTGGCGTGCCGAGTTCCAGTTGGACTAGCGCTGCGCCGCAGTTCCTCAAATTATTGAAAATACTTCGATTCTCAGTTTCCCTAAATCCCCACCCGTATTGAGTTTCCCCTTGACCATTGAGCCCTTCCGTGCGACTATCTGCCCTCGTGTTCAAATTGTGAACGGTTTGCCAGAAAACAGTTGAACTGACATGGACTTACAAGGCCAGCGAAACCTCAAGCTTCTCAGCGAAGTTGAGCAAGACTCGTACGTGACGCAGCGGTCACTCGCGACCAAGCTGGGTGTTGCGCTCGGTCTGACGAATCTCTATCTGAAGCGACTGGCCCACAAGGGCTACATCAAGATCACCACCATCCCCAGCCATCGCATCAAGTATTTGTTGACCCCCCGCGGGATGGCCGAAAAATCCCGTCTCACCTATGCCTACATGCAGGACTCGCTCTCGTACTACCGGGAGATGCGCCAGCGGATCAAGCAGGTGCTGACGCAATTGTCGCACGCTGGCGCCAAACGCATCGTCATCTATGGGACGGGAGAGTTGGCGGAACTGGCCTATCTGACACTTCGTGAGATGGATCTGATGCTGGTGGGCATCGTGAACGGACAGGAAGGGCAGACGTTCCTGTCCTACCCCGTGTGGCCGATCGAGGCTCTGTCCGGGTGGACCTACGACGCGTTGCTGGTGGCAGATATCGAAGAGGCCAGGAAGATACAGACTCGAATGATTCGCGCCGGGGTGCCGAAGGAAAAAATCGTCACCCTGGGTCCCGAGAAGCAAGTGCGCCGTTCATAGCGCTCCGCCGGCCCAGATCGAAGATCTGAGAATTCAGGAGGGGTGGGCAGGGGTGGACTGTAAGTGAGAGGGCGAAGCTATGTCTGAACTGGTTTTTCTGGTTAAGAGGTTTTTCTAGTTTATCTGGTTGAACGGCTAATCGAAAAACCAAACAAACCAGATGAGCGAAACAAATCAGACAAACGGCGCTGAGCGCTGGTACGCATTGCGAACGCGCTCGCGTCACGAAAAACTGGTGCACGACCGACTGGCAGCCCAGGGAGTCGAGCCGCTGCTGCCCACCATCACACGGCTCAGCCAATGGAAGGATCGGCGGAAGGAAATCGTCGTTCCGCTCTTTTCGGGGTACTGTTTTGCGAGGTTTGCCTGGCCGGAGCGGCTCACGGCGCAGAAAACCTCCGGCGTGGTCGAAATTGTCGGAGGCGGCGATCGTCCCGAACCGATTCCCGACGACGAGATCGAGGCGCTCAAAATCCTCATGGCGAGCACACTTCGCTACGATGCATCTCCCTATCTTCGGGAAGGCATGATGGTCGAGGTTGCGAAGGGACCCTTGAAGGGTGTGCGGGGACTGCTGGTGCGGAAGGGAAAGCGACACCGCTTGGTCATCGCCGTGCATCTGATCCAGCAGGCCGCATCGGTGGAAATGTACGATTCCGATGTTGTGCCTGTATGAACAGGCACAACGGTTTGTTTGGTTAAGATGTTTTTCTGGTTTGTCTGGTTGAACGAAAGAACCAGATAAATGAAACAAACGAGATAAACCAGACAAACCAAAATGAAGATTTCCCGTTTCGAGGACTTGGATTGTTGGCAGGAAGCACGGAAGCTCACGAGACAAGCCTACGAAGCAATCAAGGGGAGTCCATTATGGCAAAAGGACATGCGGCTTTGCGGGCAGGTACGAGACGCTGCGGGGTCGGTGATGGCGAATATCGCAGAAGGATTCGCTCGACGTTCGAACAAGGAGTTTGTTCAGTTTCTCTTTATCGCCATGTCATCTGCCTCGGAAGTGCAGAGTCATCTATATATCGCTCTTGACCAAAAATACATTTCACAGGAGGGCTTTACTTCGATCTACGAACAAGCCGACAAAACCAGCAGAATTATCTCCGGTCTGATCAAATATCTTCGCACCAAGCAAGCGAAGCGTGCTGGTTTATCTAGTTAGGATGTGTCTCTAGTTTATTTGGTTGAACGGCCAATCAGATAAACCAAAAGAACGAGACGAACCAGACAAACCAGAAAAACTAGGTGAACCAGATGAACCAAACAAACCAGACAAACCAAATAAACCAGATTGCCGTCATCGGCGCAGGCTATTGGGGCAAGAACCTGGTCAGGAATTTTCATGAGCTGAACGCGCTCGCGGCAATTTGCGACAGCGACGAAGGACAACTCCGTGCGTTCCAAACCCAGTACCAGGGAGTCAGTACCGTCGCGAAGTTTTCAGAGGTGCTGGGAGACCGGAGCATCGAAGCCGTGGCGATTGCCACACCGGCTGAAACTCATGGCACGATGGTCAGGGAGGCGCTTCTCGCCGGCAAAGACGTCTTCGTGGAGAAACCGCTGTGCCTGTCGGTGAAGACGGGCAGGGAACTGGTGACGCTGGCGCGCGAACAGAACCGTATCCTCATGGTCGGCCATTTGCTCTGGTATCACCCCGCTGTGCTCAAGCTACGGGATCTGATCCGGCAGGGCGAACTGGGCCGCATCCAGTACATCTATTCGAACCGACTCAATCTCGGGAAAATCCGCCGCGAGGAAAACATCCTCTGGTCCTTTGCGCCGCACGACATCTCGGTCATTCTCGGCCTGTTGGGCGAGATGCCGGGCGAGGTGCAGGCGCAGGGTGGGAATTACCTGCACAAGCAGATCGCGGACGTCACCGTCAGTCTCCTCTCGTTCTCCAGCGGCGTGAAGGCGCACATCTTCGTCTCCTGGCTGCATCCGTACAAGGAGCAGAAGCTGGTCGTCGTCGGCGACAGGAAAATGGCCATGTTCGACGACATGGAAAAGAAGGACAAGCTCCTGCTCTATCCCCATTCCATCGATTGGAAAAACAACATCCCGGTGGCGAACAAGGCCGATGCACAGCCGGTGCCGGTGGAGATGGACGAACCGCTGCGGGCCGAATGCCTGCATTTTCTGGAATGCATCCGGACCCGGAGCCGTCCGCGGACGGACGGCGAAGAGGGGCTGCGCATACTGTCCGTGCTCCAGCAGTGCCAGCAGGCTCTGGAAGCCGAACAGCAGGCAAAGACTCCCGAGACCGGCGGCAAGCGGCCGTATTTTGCCCACGAATCGGCCTTCATCGACGAGGGCGTCGAAATCGGCGAGGGCACTAACATCTGGCACGTCTCACACGTGCTCAAGGGCTCGCGGATCGGGAAGAACTGCAAGATCGGGCAGAATGTCGTCATCGGCCCCAACGCGGTCGTCGGCAACGGCGTCAAGATTCAAAACAACGTCTCCATCTACGAGGGAGTGACCCTGGAGGACTATGTCTTCTGCGGCCCCTCGATGGTCTTCACGAACGTGATGAACCCCCGGAGCGAAATCCCGCGTATGCACGAGCATAAGAACACCTTGGTCAAGCGCGGGGTGACCTTTGGCGCCAACTGCACCATCCTCTGTGGGACGACCATCGGCCGGTATGCGCTGATTGGCGCGGGGGCGGTGGTCACGAAGGACGTGCCGGACCATGCGCTGGTCGTGGGCAATCCGGCGCGTATCGCCGGCTGGATGTGCGCCTGCGGAGTGAAGTTGAAGATGCAGGGAAACAGCGGAGCCTGCTCGATGTGCCATAAGCAGTACGCGAAATCGTCCTCCGGCCTTCGGTTGCGAAGCGGAAAACGCGGCGAATAAACCCTCTCCATCCTTGACACTGTCATGTGCGGGATTGCCGGCGTCATACAACAGGGGCTCACGTCGAGCGATTGGAGGAAGTTGCTCGAGGCGATGACCCGGGTTCTCGTGCATCGCGGGCCCGATGATGGCGGGTTCTGGGTGGATAAAGAAGCCGGGATCGGCCTTGGACACCGCCGGCTTTCGATCATTGATCTCTCTCCCACCGGTAAGCAACCGATGCTCTCTGTCTGTGGCCGGTACGTGGTGTCGTTCAATGGGGAGATATACAACTTCCTGGAGTTGCGACAGGAGTTGGAGCAACTGAGATATGCCTTCCGCGGCCATTCGGATACGGAGGTGCTGTTGGCAGCCGTCAGCCAGTGGGGTTTGGAGAAGGCCCTTGGGCGATTCAACGGGATGTTTGCCTTTGCAATCTGGGACCGGCAGGAACAAACGTTGTCACTGGTACGGGACCGTCTGGGTGAAAAGCCGCTGTATTATGGCCAGGCCGGGCACGCCCTCGCCTTTGCCTCAGAGTTGAAGGCGATGAAAACCTTGCCGGGTTTTAAGGCGGAAATCGACCGAGATGCCCTCGCGCTCCTGTTGCGGTACGGCTACATTCCTGCTCCGCATTGTATTTATGCCGGCGTGCGCAAGCTGCCACCCGGTACGCTGCTCACGGTCCGGGCCGGCGAGGGCTGGTCGGGGCCGGTTCCGTACTGGTCGCTGGAGGGTACGGTAACGCAGGGCATGGCGGATCCCTTTCATGGATCGGAAGGGGACGCGATCGCTCACTTGGACGGCTTGCTCAAGGATGCAGTCAAGCTTCGTTTGGTGGCGGATGTCCCGCTCGGTGCATTTTTGTCAGGCGGCATAGATTCTTCGACGATCGTGGCCATGATGCAGGCGCAGAGCAGTCGGCCGGTCAAGACCTTCTCCATCGGATTCCGCGAGGGGGCCTACGATGAAGCGGCGTTCGCGAGGAGGGTGGCACGCCATCTGGGTACTGATCATACGGAGTTGTATGTCACGCCTGCCCAGGCCCAGGCCGTCATCCCACGATTGCCCACGTTATATGATGAACCCTTCGCGGACTCCTCTCAGATTCCCACCTTCCTTGTCTCGGAGTTGGCACGCCGGCAGGTCACGGTAATCCTGTCAGGCGACGGAGGCGACGAGGTCTTCGGCGGGTATAACCGGTACTTTCTCGGCCACCGGATCTGGAATGGTATCAAATGGATGCCAACATCCGTCCGAAAGGCCGGGGGAAGCATATTGAGCGCGCTGTCTCCACAGACGTGGAACCTCCTGTTTCGCGGGGCAGGGCCGGTACTGCCGAATAGGATCACGGTGCAGCATCCTGGTGACAAGTTACAGAAGCTGGCCGATGCGCTGACGATGGAGGATCCTAGAACATTGTACTGGGGGTTGATCTCCCTGTGGAAAAATATCGGTGAGGTGGTACCCGGCTCGAGGGAGCCTCTCACCATATTCAACGAACCCCGGTTACCGGTGGGTTCGATGAATTTCCTCGAGCAGATGATGTTTATGGACACCCTGATGTATTTGCCAGACGACATTCTGGCAAAAGTAGATCGTGCCAGCATGGGGGTCAGCCTGGAAGCGCGGGTGCCGATTTTGGATCATCGGATTGTCGAATTCGGTTGGCAGATTCCGGTCTCCATGAAGATTCGGTATGGGCAGGGAAAGTGGATTCTGCGGAAGGTACTCGACCGCTATGTGCCGATTCGGTTGATTGACCGGCCGAAAATGGGATTCGGGGTGCCGATTGATTCCTGGCTCCGCGGGCCGCTTCGGGATTGGAGTGAAACGCTGCTGGATGAGCGGCGCTTGCGAACGGGAGGGTTCCTGAACCCACGACCGATCCGTCAGAAATGGTCGGAACACCTTTCGGGCCGCCGGAACTGGCAATATCTTCTCTGGTGTATCCTGATGTTCCAGGCGTGGCTGGAGGAGCAGGACCGGTCCGTTCTAGGTGCGGAGGGGTAGGGGCTGGGCAGGCGTATGGACGCGAATAAGAAAGCCGTCATCCGGGACCGATTCGATCGGTTGGCCGGGGAACGCGAGGTCTGGCAGCGAAGGAACAGGTATTACTATCTGATGACTTTGGGATATTCCACGCGCTCCACCAGTCTTATCCGTCGCGCTCTTGCCCCAAGTCTCGTTCGTCCCGCGTTATGGCCCAACGGGCAGACCAGACCAACCAGACAAGCGAGCTAAAGCCTTCTCGAGCAATGTGTCTAACGTGGCGTCAGCTTAGGGAAAGGGCGGCGGTGTCGGAACGATCCCCGTCGCAGAGGACGTGGGATTTCGTCGTGATCGGCGCCGGCGTGATCGGCGTGGCAATTGCGCGGGAACTCAAGCGCCGACACGGCGGACACGTCCTGGTGATCGAGAAGGAGGAGTCGGCTGGCCGGCATGCCAGCGGGCGAAACAGCGGCGTGTTGCATACCGGCGTCTATTACACGGCGGGCTCGCTCAAGGCGAGGCTGTGCGTGGAGGGTAATCGGCGAATGCGGGAGTATTGCCTGGCCAACCGGATCCCCATGGTCGACAAGGGGAAGGTGATCGTCACGAGGAGCGAGGGGGAATTGTCCGTGCTGCGCGAATTACACAAACGGTCGCAGGCCAACGGTGTGCGGGTCAGCCTTATTAATGAGCAGACGCTACGCGAAATCGAACCCTGTGCGACAACCGTCGGCCACGCGCTATTTGTGCAGGACACGGCCGTGG
>Ga0187893_10000213_pt1 | contig 143891 bp, 132 predicted proteins | sample MA1701074metaG_FD_139574 | JGI IMG/M metagenome (GOLD analysis project Ga0187893, IMG submission 139574) | White microbial mat communities from a basaltic lava cave in the Kipuka Kanohina Cave System on the Island of Hawaii, USA - MA170107-4 metaG ...
GCACCGGGAGCCGATCATCCGGGTCTGCACCTGATCCAGCAGATCCGCGACGAGGCGCACCGGTTCGCCATCCAGGGCCATCGCGCCCGGCGCGGCAAGACTCGCAGCACCTCGCCCCTGGAGAACATTGCGGGAGTCGGCGCCAGGCGCCGCCAAAAGCTGCTTGCTCGCTTCGGCGGCCTGCGCGGGCTGCAGGCCGCCAGCATGGACGAGCTGGCCTCGATCGAGGGCATCGGCCGCGCGCTGGCCGAGAAGATCTATCGCGAGCTGCATTGAGGAAATGGGCGATAATCGGCAATGCCGCTGAACCTGCCCAACCTGCTCACCTGGCTGAGGATCATCCTCATCCCGCTGTTCGTCGGCATCTTCTATTTCGAGAAGAGCTGGGTGTCCGTGCCCAATCAGAATCTGCTGGCGACCGTGATCTTTACCGCCGCCGCGATCACCGACTGGCTCGACGGCTGGCTCGCGCGCAAGCTCAACCAGACCTCCGCCTTCGGCGCATTTCTCGATCCGGTCGCGGACAAGCTGATGGTGGCGGCGGCACTGATCATTCTGGTGCAGCTCGAGCGCGTGGACGCGATCATCGCCCTCGTCATCATCGGGCGCGAGGTCGCGGTCTCGGCGCTGCGGGAATGGATGGCGGGCGTCGGCGCCGCGCGCAGCGTGGCGGTATCGTTCCTGGGCAAGGTCAAGACCGCCTCGCAGATGCTGGCGATTCCGCTGCTGCTCTATCACGACCCCCTCGGCGCGTTCCGACCGCAGCAGGTGGGGACGTGGTTGATCGTCCTCGCCGCCGTATTGACGCTCGTGTCCATGGCGTATTACCTGAGGGTCGCTCTTCCCCAGATGTGGCGCGCGCAGCGCTAAGCGGGCGCCGTTGCGAAGCGTACTCGCGGCGGCGCTGCGTCATGGCGCCGTGCGCCGCGGTTGCCGCGGCGCAAGTTGCCAGGGCAGGGCGCCTGACCTATAATTTTTCATACGAAACGCGGGAATAGCTCAGTTGGTAGAGCGCAACCTTGCCAAGGTTGAGGTCGCGAGTTCGAGACTCGTTTCCCGCTCCAGAATTTCAGGGAAAGCGAAGCTTCGGCGCAGGGTAACCTTCAGGTTAGCCGCAGCCAAAACGCCGAACGACTCGCTTTCCCTTTTCTGTTTGCAGGTTTCGTCGGCGGGGTGGCAGAGTGGTCATGCAGCGGCCTGCAAAGCCGTGTACGCCGGTTCGATTCCGACCCCCGCCTCCAACGATTGCTGGCCGCCGGGGACGGGCGGGAGGTAGGATATCGGGCGAGTGGTGGAATGGGTATACACAAGGCACTTAAAATGCCTCGGCGCAAGCCATGCCGGTTCGACTCCGGCCTCGCCCACCATTTCGACGCTGGAATCCGACGATCATGATCGTGTTTGACTTAGGGTGCAGCAACCACCATCGCTTCGAGGGCTGGTTCGACTCGAGCGAGGATCTCGAGCGCCAGCTCGGCGAGCGGCTCCTGGCGTGCCCGCTGTGCGGGAGCGCCGATGTGGCGCGGCTGCCGCACGCACCGCACCTCAAGTCCGCGGGGAAGGATCGGCCCGCCCGCGTGGAGTCCGCGGCGCCTGCCACGCAGCAGGTCGCCAATGTCGGGGCCGACGTGATGGCCAAAGTGGTCGAGCATATCCTCAGCAACACGGAGGACGTGGGCACGGCGTTTCCCGAAGAGGCGCGCAAGATCCACTATCGCGAGGTGCCGGAGCGCCGGATACGGGGGACGGCCTCGCGCGGCGAAGTCGATGCCCTGCGCGAGGAGGGCATCGAGGTGGTCTCGCTGTCCGTTCCCGCCCACCGGCTCGCCAAGCCGCACTAGGCGGCCTCACCATCCAGCGGAGGGGCGATGTTCAAGCACATCCTGCTGCCGACCGACGGCTCCAAGCTGTCCAACCGGGCGATCAAGATCGGTATCCGGTTCGCCGGGAAGATCAGGGCGCGCGTGACGGCGCTGCACGTCGTGCCGGAATTCAGGCCTTTCGCCGACGAGGGATTCGCACCGATGAGCGCCGCCCTGAAGAAGCGCCTTGACGACGAGGCGCGCTCGCGCGCAGCCAAGATGCTCGCTTCGATCGCACGCCAGGCGCGCTCGCGACGGGTGCGCTGCGCGACGTTGACCGTCGCGAGCGATACTCCGTATCAGATGATCATCGAATCGGCGCACAAAAAGAAGTGCGACCTCATCATGATGGCCTCCCACGGCCGCCGCGGGCTGTCGAGCCTGTTGCTCGGCAGCGAAACCTCCAAGGTTCTGCTGCACTCGAAGATCCCCGTGCTGGTCGTGCGCTGACGCCGCGATGAATCTGCCCGTCGCGCCGCTGCAGTCCCTCACCGAAAAGCTGATCGCCGGAAAAGACGGCGCCGTGGGCTGGATCACGCTCAATAACCCCGATCGCCACAACGCCACCTCCTTCGAGATGTGGCAATCGCTGCCGCTCGTACTGGAGGCCTATGTCCGGGATCACGAGGTGCGCGTGATCGTGCTGAAGGGCGCCGGCGAAAAAGCGTTCAGCGCCGGCGCCGACATCTCGCAGTTCAAGGAGAAGCGCACCAGCGCGGATGCCGCCAAGGAGTACAACGCCGTGGCCGACGCCGCGATCCGTGCGTTGCGCGAGTGCGCGAAGCCGACCGTTGCGATGGTCCGCGGCTACTGCATCGGCGGGGGCATTTCCATCGCGGTGGGCTGCGACATCCGCATCGCCTCCGATGATGCCCGCTTCGGCGTGCCGGCGGCCCGGCTCGGGCTGGGCTATCGGTATGACGGCATCCAGCGCCTCGCCTCCATCGTCGGTCCCGCGTTCTCCGCGGAGATCTTCTTCACCGGACGTCAGTTCAATGCGCAGGAGGCTCTACAGATGGGACTGGTAAACCGGGTGGTGCCAGCAGCCGAGTTGGAGAAAACCGTCCGCGACTTCGCCCAGAGCCTCGCGCTCAATGCTCCGCTCACCATCGCCGCGGTGAAGCGCTCGCTGATCGAGATGCTGAAGGACCCGGGGGAGCGCAATCTCGAACTGTGCCAGCGGATGGTGGACGCGTGTTTCGCGAGCGAGGACTACCGGGAAGGGCAGGCCGCCTTCATGGAGAAGCGCAAGCCCCAGTTCAAAGGCCGCTGATGCAGGCGGCGCGGGAGCACCATGCCGCCCGATCACATGATGACCCCGGAAAGACGCCATGCCCTTTGACGTGACCCGTCGCGACCTCGCGGTCGGCGTGATCGGTACCGGCGCGATGGGGCGGGGCATCGCCCAGGTCGCCGCGGGCGGCGGCATGCAGGTGCTGATGAGCGATAGCCGGCCGGGCGCGGCCGAGGAGGCGCGCGGATACATCGAGAAGATGTTCGCGCGCGCGGCAGAAAAGGGCGCGATGACGAGGGACGAGGCGGTGGGAGCGGTCGCCCGCATCAGGATCGTCGACGGCCCGGGGGACCTGAAATCCTGCCAGGTCGTGATCGAGGCCATCGTCGAGAACCTCGAGGCGAAGCAGAAGCTCTTCGCCGAGCTCGAAGCCATCGTCGCGCCGGACTGCATACTCGCGACCAACACGTCCTCGCTCTCGGTCACCACTATTGCCTCGAAGCTGAAGACGCCGCAGCGCTTCGCCGGCCTCCACTTCTTCAACCCGGTGCCGCTGATGAAGCTGGTGGAGGTCATCGACGGCCTGCGGACCGAGCCGTGGGTGGGCGAGGCGCTGATGGCGCTGGGCCGCCGCATGACCCGCGAGCCGGTGCGGCTGAAGGATGCGCCCGGCTTCCTGGTCAACCAGGTCGGGCGCGGCTTTACGCTGGAGGCGGCGCATCTCGCCTACGAAGGTGTCGCCGGCTTTGCCGACGTCGACCGCGTGATGCGCGACGTCGGGGGGTTCCGCATGGGCCCCTTCGAGCTGATGGAGCTGACCGGGCTCGACGTGACGCACCCCGCCTCGGAGCTGATCTATCGCCAGTTCTTCGAGGAGCCGCGTTACCGGCCCAACCTCGTCATGCGCAGCCGCTACGAGGCCGGCGTGCTGGGGCGCAAGTCGAAACGCGGGTTCTACGAATACGACGCCGAGATGAAGCCGCTGGTCCCGGCCGAGCCGCGTCCGCCCGCGGCGCGTCCCGAGAGCGTTTGGGTGAGCCCGGTCGAGGCGCAGGGCCATGCGGCGCTGGCAGAATTGCTGGGCAGGCTCGGAGCGCGACGCGAGACCGCCGCAAAGCCGAGTGCCGGGGCGCTCATCCTGGTGACCCCGATCGGTGAGGATGCCACCACCTGCGCAGTTGAACAGGGGCTCGACCCCAAACGCACGGTAGCCGTCGATACGCTGTTTCCGATGGCCAAGCGCCGCACCATCATGGGCACGCCGCTGACCAGCGCCGCCTATCGCGATGCGGCTCACGGACTGCTCGCTGGCGACGGCGTGCCGGTCACGGTATGCCGTGACAGCCCCGGTTTCATCGCGCAGCGGATCGTGGCCATGATCGTCAACATCGGCTGCTCCATCGCGCAAAGCCGCACCGCCGAGCCGGCCGACATCGACAAGGCGGTGACGCTCGGCCTCAACTATCCAAACGGCCCGTTCCGGTTCGGCGACGTTCTGGGACCGGAGCGCGTGTACAAGGTGTTGTCGTCCATGCATCGCGTCTACGGCGACCCGCGCTACCGCCCCAATATCTGGCTCACGCGCCGCGCGAAACTGGGCGTGTCGCTGCTGACCCCGGAACCCTGATGCCCGCGCTCGTCACGATGTCCTGAAAGGAGACCGCCATGCTCGATGCCTATCTCTACGAAGGGCTGCGCACGCCGTTCGGCCGCCATGCCGGCGTGCTTGCCAAGGTGCGCCCCGACGATCTGCTCGCCGACGCGATGCGCAATCTCATGAAAAAAACCGCCTTCAAGCCGGAACAGATCGAGGACATCGTCGTCGGCTGCGCCAACCAGGGCGGTGAGGACAGCCGCTGCGTGGCGCGCCATGCGGGCCTCGTGGCCGGCCTGCCGATCGAGACCCCCGGAACGGTGCTCCAGCGTAACTGCGCGAGCGGCCTGGGCGCCGTGGTGCATGCCGCCCACGCGATCACGGCCGGCGAAGGCGATGTCTACCTCGCCGGTGGAGTAGAGAGCATGAGCCGCTCGCCGCTCGTCATGAGCCGTGCCGAATCCGCGTTCGCGCGCGATATCAGGCTCTACGACAGCACGATCGGACCGCGCTTCTCCAATCCGAAACTCGTCAGGCAGTTCGGCGACGACCAGATGCCGCAGACGGCGGACACGCTGGCGCGCCAATACGAGATCAAGCGCGACGCAGCGGACCGCTTCGCTCTGCGTTCCCAGCAGCGCTACAGCATTGCCAAGGGCGAAGGCTTCTTCTCCGGGGAGATCGCGCCGGTCGAATTGCCGCCCACGCGCAAGGGGCCGGTGCCCCCGGTATCGGAAGACGAGCATCCGCGGCCGGGCACCGACCTTGACACACTTGCCAGGATGCGGCCCCTCTACGAGGGGGGCGTCACCACCGCCGGCAATGCCTCCGGCGTCAACGACGGTGCAGTGGCGTTACTCCTCGGCACGAAAGCAGCCGGCGAGAAAGCGGGAGTGAAGCCGCTCGCCCGCGTGATCGCCAGCGCGGCAGCCGGGGTGCCGCCCCAGATCATGGGCATCGGCCCGGTCGCGGCCTCCAAGAAGGCGCTCGCGCGGAGCGGCCTCGCCTTGAAGGACATGGACATCATCGAAATCAACGAGGCATTTGCCGCGCAGGTGCTGGCCTGCCTGAAGGGCCTCGGCATTGCGTTTGACGACAGCCGGGTCAACCCTAACGGTGGCGCGATCGCGGTCGGTCATCCCCTGGGTGCGTCGGGCGCACGGCTCGCTCTGACTGCCGCGCGCCAGCTGCAGCGCACGGGCGGCCGCTACGCCCTCGTAAGCCTCTGCATCGGGGGCGGGCAGGGCATGGCAGCGATCCTCGAACGCGTCTGAAGGCGCTTCTCCCTCGCGGGTCGGCAGGCCTGCCAAGGGCGGTTGCTCCAGCCGGGCAGCGGTGCTGCCAGGGGCCAGGCCACTGGCACCGATATTGCGTAGCTTTTCCCCATTGCTGCAGACACGGCCCTTATGGGGGCCAAGTGTCCGCCTTTTTGCGCGTAGTGACGGAAAATCGTCGCTGGAAAAGCTATGCCACTACAAGAATGGGTCGCCGAGACGCTGCTGGGACGTTCATCCCCTTGGGTCCGGTATCTGGGGTCGGGGGTCATTACCCTGCTATCCGTGCTCGTGGTCGGGATTCTGTGGCGCGGGATGGGCGCCATTACCGACCCCGGCCTGCTGCTGCTGTTCACGGTCGCGGCTTCGACCTACCTCGCGGGCGGCATGGCGGGCATGCTGAGCGCCGCCATCGTCCTGTTCTGCTCCTTTCTGCTGTTTTCGCACCCTCTCTATCCGTTCCGCTATTCCGAGCTCGACTGGCGCCAGATGATGGTGATCGTGGTCGCCTGCCCGGTGATCGCCCTCATGGTGGGCTCACTGAAGGAGCAGGTCGACCGCCTCAAGCTCGTCACGCACGAAGCACAGGCGCTGAGAGAGGAAGTCCGCCGGTTTGAATCGATCAGGGAAGCGCAATACCTGTGCGAGCAGCGTTTCCACCTGATGGCCGATGCCATCACCGATTACGCCGTGTGCCATCTCGACGCCAACGGGGCGGTCAGGAACTGGAACATCGGGGCCGAGCGGCTGTTCGGGTACTCGGCGGCGGAGATCGTGGGACAGAGTTACTCGCGGTTCTTCACCAAGGAGGACATCCTCGCCAGGCACCCGGAGCGCCTGATGGACCAGGCTCGGTTCTCGGGCAGGGCGGGGCAGGAGGCGTGGCGGATACGCAAGGGCGGGGGCCGGCTGCACTGCCGGAGCTCGATCATCCCGCTCAAGAATCAGCAGGGCGCGGGGGCGGGCTACCTTCTGGTCATCCATGACCTCACGCGGCAGGAAGAAGCCCACCTCGCCGCGCTCAAGGCCCAGGCTGAGCTGGAAGCGTTCAAGAAGCGTCTCGGGGACTCGGAGACGCTCACGTAAACCGCAACAACTCGCCGTCAGAAGGGGGGTTCCGTCTTCGCGTGGCTCGGTTACATTCGAGCAATGCCAAGGCAGGATTTGACATAATATACATTATACGTAGCTAAGGCTGTAGCAATGCGCGATCGCCGGACCTGCCGCTACGCTCCTCGACGCCGTGGAGCTCCCCGTCTACGGGTATAAACCGACCGCAGGGTACGGCGCCGCTCAGACGCCAGGAGCGACTCTGAACAGCTTGAAGTAATTGGCGCTGGTGGCTGCGGCGACCTCGTCCAGGGACACCTCCCGCAGGCGCGCGATCTCCTCGGCCACGTACTTCACCAGGCCGGGCTCGTTGGTCTTGCCGCGGTACGGCACCGGCGCGAGAAACGGCGCATCGGTCTCGATCAGCATGCGCTCCAGCGGGACCTGCCGGGCGACCTCTCTCAGCGCGGCGGCATTCTTGAACGTAACGATGCCCGAAAACGAGATCCAGAAGCCGAGCTCCATCGCGGCCTGTGCGACGTCCCTGCTCCCGGTGAAACAGTGCATGACCCCTCCCACTTCGGAGGCACTCTCTTCGCGCATGATCTTAAGCGTGTCCTCGGCGGCGTCCCGCATGTGGATGATGAGAGGCTTGCCGCAGCGGCGGGCCGCGCGGATGTGCGTGCGGAAGCGCTCGCGCTGCCATTCGGCTCCGCCCTTGATCCGGTAATGGTCGAGGCCGGTTTCGCCGATCGCAACGACCTTGGGGTGATCGGCAAGCGCGACCAGCTCCTTTTCCGTCGCGACCGGCACATCCACATAATCGGGATGCACCCCCACCGAGGCGCTCAGGTTGGGATAGCGCTCGGCCAGCGCGCGCACCTGCGGGAAATCCTGCAGGGTGACGCTCACGCAAAGCGCGTGCGTGACGCCGTTTGCGCGCATCAGCGCGAGCGCTTCGTCCACGCGGCCCGCGAGGTCGGGAAAGTCGAGATGGCAGTGCGAGTCGGCCAGCATCAGGCGATCCAGATTGAAGACATCAAGCCGCCTGCGCGCCGGCTTGCTCGCGCAGCAACGCCCCGTACTCCAGCAGCAGGTGCTCGAGGAACAGCCGTCCGTTCAGGGGGTGGGCAACGATGCGCTGCAGGCGCACCATCTGCCGCTGGAAGCGCACCGCCCGGGTCAGCCCAAGGCGCCGGGCGGTCGCAGCAATGGTCTCGGCGTAGTCGGGGTTATAGCGCACCCGGCCTGCGACTTTGTGGCTCACGAGATCGAACGCCCATTTCTGCAGCCAGCCGAGCACGAGCCGGGGCGCAATATCGCGCAGCTGCTCGGCGCTCGCGAGAGCGTCGAAACCCGCACGCGTGATCGCGCCGAGAAACGCTTCGCGCTGCCGCCAGAATTCCTCGTCGAACCCCTGCGCGAGCAATGGGGCGCCACCCGCATGTGCGAGCGCGAGATCGGCATCGCGCAGCTTCTGCCCCGCGAGCCAGCCCCGCGCCGCATCGCGCGCCGGCAGCCCAAGCACGACCTGCTCGCAGCGGCTCCGTATCGTCGGCAGCAGCTGGTGCCAGCGGTGCGCCACCAGCAGGAAATAGGTCTGGGCCGGCGGCTCCTCCAGGTTCTTCAGCAGCGCATTGGCGGCGTTCACGTTGAGGGCTTCTGCCGGGTGGATCAGCACGACCTTGGCCCCGCCCCGGTGACTGGAGACATTGACGAAGTCGGTCAGGCCCCGCACGTGGTCGACCGAGATCTGGGAACCGGCCTTGCGATCGGCACCCTCCTCGGCCTCTCCCGGCTCGGCGTGCGACTCGGGCTCGAGCCTGCGAAAGTCCGGATGGCTGCCCTGCTCCATCCACGCGCACCCCGCACAATGCCCGCATGCGCGTTTGCCTGGCCGCCGGTTCTCGCAAAGCAGGGCCCGCGCCAGCGCTTCGGCGAAGGCCAGCTTTCCGATGCCTTCACGCCCACGCAGCAGCAACGCATGGGGCAATCGACCCACGCGCGCCAGCAACGCGTCGAAGTCCGAGGAATGCCAGGGATAAGCCATATTTAACAAAATCTTGAAAGTATATGCTCAAGTTCTTTCTTAACTTGAGCGGGACTCTTGCGGGCATCGAGGACGCGGATGCGCCTGGCTTTCGTCCGAGCCCGCCGCAGATACGCGCTGCGCACACGCTTGAAGTAGCCCCCCTGCTCCCGTTCGAACCGGTCGCGCTTGCGCTTGCGCGCGGTTCGGCGCCGGCCGATCGCGGGACTGACGTCGAACAGGATGGTGAGGTCGGGCTGCAGGCCCGGATGGACCCAGCGCTCGAGAGCATCGATCTTCGCCCAGGCGACGCCGCTGCCGCCCGACTGATAGGCATAGGTGGCATCGGTAAAGCGGTCGCACACGACCCAGACGCCGCGTTTCAGCGCGGGCGCGATGACCTCGGCGATATGCTCCCGGCGCGCCGCGAACATCAGGAGCGTTTCGGTCTCGGCGTGCAGCCGGTTCCGGCTTCCCAGCACCAGCCGGCGCAGCCGCTCGCCCGCCGCCGTGCCGCCCGGCTCGCGCGTCACCTTCACCCGTTTGCCGCGGCTCCGGAGGTAGCGCGCAACCCAGCGCAAATGGCTGCTCTTGCCCGCGCCGTCTATGCCTTCGAGCGTAACGAACCGGCCGCGCATCATCGCTTCCCCGAGCGCTGATATTTTGTCACGGCACGCTCGTGCTCTCCCAGCGTGTTCGAAAACTGCGAGGTGCCGTCGCCGCGGGAGACGAAGTACAGCGCATCGCTCACGGGGGGGCTAAGCGCGGCCGTAAGCGAGGCGAGCCCGGGCATCGCGATTGGCGTCGGAGGTAGCCCCGCGCGGGTGTAGGTGTTGTAAGGCGCGTCCTTCAGCAGGTCGCGCTTGCGCAGGTTGCCGTCGAAGGCCTCTCCCAGCCCGTAGATCACCGTGGGGTCGGCCTGCAGCAGCATGCCCTTGCGCAGGCGGTTGACGAACACCGCGGCGATCAGGGCGCGCTCCTCCTCGCGGCCGGTTTCCTTTTCGACGATGGAGGCGAGGATCAGAGCTTCATAAGGAGTCTTGAGCGGCAAATCGGGTGCCCGTGCCGCCCACCGTGCATCGAGATGGGACTGCATGAGGCGATAGGCCCGCCGCAGGACCCGCAGGTCGCTGCTGCCGCTCGCGAAATGATAGGTATCGGGAAAGAACAGCCCCTCGAGCGAGGCATGGTCGATTCCGAGACGCTTCAGGATCTCCTCCTCGGGCAGCCCGCGGGTGACGTGCGCGAGCGCCGGATGCTCGTCGAGGACCTTGCGCATCTCCCTGAAGGTCCAGCCCTCGATGAACTTCACAGCCGCCTGCGTCACGTCGCCCTGGACGATTTTCCGCAGCAGTCCATAGGGCGAAGCCGGCGCGGTGAGCTCGTAGTTGCCGGCCTTGATGTTGCGGGTTTCGCCGAGCAGCCGCGCCATTGCGACGAAAATCGCGGGCTCGCGCAACGCCCCTGCCCGCTCCATTTCCAGCGCGGCGCTGCGCAGGGAGCTGCCCGGTTTGATGCTGAACTGGATCGGAAGCGGGGCGTCCGCGACGGCGGTCGTCGCGTACCAGGCAAGCGCGGAGGCAAGCAGCACGACCACCGCCGCGCCCGTGCCGAGCAGCACGCGCAGGAAGCGGTGAGTCCACCGGCTCGGCTTCATGCGCGGGCGCCCGGTAACCGGGCGGCGGTCACACTCTCCGGAAGACGAGGCTGCCGTTGGTGCCGCCGAAACCGAACGAATTCGATATCGCCACGTCGATCTTCATCCTGCGCGCGGCATTCGGCACGTAATCCAGGTCGCATTCCGGGCCGGGCTGGGTGAGGTTGATCGTCGGCGGCGCAACCTGGTCCTTCACTGCCAGCGCCGAGAACACCGCTTCCACCCCGCCTGCCGCGCCCAGCAGGTGGCCGGTCATGGACTTCGTCGAGCTGATGGCGAGCTTGCGCGCGTGATCGCCGAAGCAGTTCTTGACCGCCACCGTTTCGGCGACGTCCCCGAGCGGGGTCGAGGTGCCATGAGCGTTAATGTAGCTCACCTGCTCGTGGTTGAGCCCCGCGTTCTTCAGCGCGTTGTTCATGCAGCGCACCGCGCCTTCACCGTCCTCGCAGGGGGCCGTGATGTGGTGCGCATCCGCGCTCATCCCGTAGCCGGCGAGTTCGCAGTAGATCTTCGCCCCGCGCTTGCGCGCGTGGTCCAACTCTTCGAGCACCAGGATGCCCGCGCCTTCCCCGAGCACGAAGCCGTCACGGTCCTTGTCCCACGGCCGGCTTGCCGCCGCCGGGTCGTCGTTGCGCGTGGAAAGTGCGCGCGCCGCGCAAAACCCGCCGAGCCCGAGCGGAGACACGCACGCCTCCGAGCCCCCGGCGATCATGACGTCCGCGTCGCCGTACTCGATCAGGCGGCCGGCGTCGCCGATGCAATGGTTGGCCGTGGTGCATGCCGTGACCAGCGCGAGATTGGGGCCTTTGAGCCCGTACATGATGGAAAGCTGCCCCGCGATCAGATTGATGATCGAACCGGGAATGAAGAAGGGCGAGATCTTGCGCGGCCCGCTCGCAAGCACGGTCTTGTGCGTTTCCTCGATCAGCGGCAGCCCGCCGATGCCGGAGCCGATGCACACGCCGACCTGCTCGCGCGCCTCGCGCTCGAAATCGAGCCCCGAGTCCTTGATTGCCTCAATTGAAGCGGCAAGGCCGTAATGGATGAAAGTATCGAAGCGGCGCGCTTCCTTGACCGACAGGACTTGCGCCGGGTCGAAGCCCCTCACTTCACCGGCGATCTGGGAGGTGAAGGCGGAAGCGTCGAAGCGGGTGATGCGGGTGATGCCCGATGCGCCGGCGAGGATGTTCTTCCAGGCTTCAGGGATCCCATTACCGACCGGGGAGATGATACCGAGCCCGGTGACGACGACTCTGCGCCTGGACAAATTCGCTCCGGACCGGGAGATACTTATGACTTGCCGTGGGCCTTGATGTAGTCGATGGCCTGCTGGACGGTGGCGATCTTCTCGGCTTCCTCGTCCGGTATCTCGGTCTCGAATTCCTCCTCGAGCGCCATGACCAGCTCCACGGTGTCGAGCGAGTCCGCGCCGAGATCGTTGACGAACGAAGACTCGTTCTTGACGTCCGCCTCGTTGACGCCCAGCTGCTCGGCAACAATTTTCTTGACGCGTTGCTCGATGTTCTCCATTCAGTTCCCCTTTCCTCGAAAGGAATGAAAAGCTCGCAAGCGGGCCCGGCGCGCAGGGATGGCCGGGGCGGCCGGCTTCAAACAGGGCGCTATTTTACCAGATTCACCCGCCGGAAAAATCCCCGCTTTTCAATCGACTGGGCCATCAATCCATGTGCATGCCGCCGTTGACATGAAGTGTGCAGCCCGTCACGTAGTCCGCCGCGGGAGAAGCCAGGAATGCCGCGGCCGCGGCCACATCCTCCGGACGCCCCAGCCGTCGCAGGGGGATCTGCTGGACGAGCGCCCCCCGCTGTTGCTCCGAAAGCGCGCGCGTCATGTCGGTATCGATGAACCCCGGCGCTATGCAGTTGACGGTGATGTTGCGGCTGCCGACCTCGCGCGCGAGCGACTTGGAAAAGCCGATGATGCCGGCCTTGGCGGCGGCGTAATTGGTCTGTCCGGCGTTGCCGGTCACGCCGACGATGGAGGTGATGTTGATAATGCGGCCGTAGCGTGCCTTCATCATCGAGCGCAGCACGAGCTTTGACAGGCGGTAGACCGACTTGAGGTCGGTCGCCATGATGTCATCCCATTCCTCGTCCTTCATGCGCACCAGAAGGTTGTCGCGCGTGATGCCGGCGTTGTTGACGAGGATGGCGATGTCGCCGAACCGCTGCTGGATGTCCAGCACCCCCGCCTCGGCCTGCTGCGGATCATTGACGTCGAGAACGATACCGGCGCCGCGCGCGCCCGCGGCCGCGAGATGCCGCCCAACGCCGTCCGCTCCGGACGCGCTGGTCGAGGTGCCGATGACGACGGCACCGCATCGGCCGAACTCGAGGGCGATCGCCTGGCCGATGCCGCGCGATGCGCCGGTGACGAGCGCGACTTTGCCGCCGAGGGTCACGATTTGAACGCCAGCAGTGCCTGCTGGAGCGACTGCGGATCGGTGAGCGCGTGGCTCTGCAGGCCATCCACGATGCGCCGCGTCAGCCCCGCCAGCACTTTTCCCGGCCCGCATTCGGCAACGTGGGCGATGCCGTTGGCCGTGAAGCGGTGTACGACCTCGACCCAGCGCACGGGGCTTGCCGCCTGGCGCGCCAGCGCCTGCTTGATGCGCTGCGGATCATTCTCCACCGCGACGTCCACGTTGTTGATCACCGGGATACGCGGCGCGACCAACGCCACGCCGCTGAGATAGGCGGCGAGCTTCTCGGCAGCCGGCTTGAGCAAGGAAGAATGGAATGGCGCGCTCACCGGAAGCATCAGGGCCCGCTTGGCGCCCTTCGCTTTGGCCAGTGCGACTCCGCGCTCCACCGCCGCCCGATGGCCCGCAATGACGACCTGACTCGGCGCATTGAAATTGACGGGTTCGACCACCTGTCCCTGCGCCGCCTCCTCACACGCGGCGCGCACCGCTCCGTCCTCCAGCCCGAGTATCACAGCCATGGCCCCCTCCCCCACCGGCACGGCTTCCTGCATCGCCTGCGCCCGGAATCGCACGAGCGGCAGCGCGTCTCGAAACGCAACCGCGCCCGCGGCCACCAGCGCCGTGTACTCCCCCAGGCTGTGGCCCGCGACCACCGATGGCTCGGCTCCACCTGCTTCGCGCCACGCGCTGTAGACCGCGTAGCCTGCGGTCAGCATCAGCGGCTGTGTATTTACGGTCGAACTCAACGCCTCTGCTGGACCTTCCGCCGCGAGCCTCCACAGGTCCTGCCCAAGCGTGGCTGAGGCTTCCTTGAACACCGCGCGGACCGCGTCCGAGTCGGCGAACGGCTGCATCATGCCGACGGACTGCGAGCCCTGGCCTGGAAATACGAATGCGAATTTCATTGCTCGCGGGCGTCCGGGGTGCCGCCGGCTACCACTTCACCAGCGCCGCGCCCCAGGTGAACCCGCCGCCCACGGCTTCCAGCAGCACGTGCTGACCCGCGCGGATGCGCCCGTCGCGCACCGCCTCGTCGAGCGCAAGCGGAATGGAGGCGGCGGAGGTGTTCGCGTGGCGGTCCACGGTTACCACGACCTTTTCCATGCTCAGACCGAGTTTCTTTGCCGATGCCTGGATGATGCGGATATTGGCCTGATGCGGGACCAGCCAGTCGATATCGGACTTCTGCATCCCGTTTGCCGCCAGGGTCTCCTCTACCAGGTCGTCCATCGCCTTGACCGCGAACTTGAACACCCCTCCCCCGTCCATCTGCAGAAGCGGCCGGCCGCTCACCTTGCCGCCGGCCACCGTTCCCGGCACCGTCAGCAGGTTCGCATAGGAGCCATCGGCATGAAGGTGGGTCGACAGGATGCCCGGGGTGTTGTCGCGCCGGAGTACCACCGCTCCGGCGCCGTCGCCGAACAGCACGCAGGTCGAGCGGTCGCTCCAGTCGAGGATGCGCGAATAGATTTCGGCGCCGATCACCAGCGCGTTGCGGTACTGTCCGGTGCGCATGAGGCCGTCAGCCGTGGAAAGCCCGTAGACGAATCCGCTGCACACCGCCTGCACGTCGAAGGCGGGGCAGTTGCGCGCGCCGAGCTTGGCCTGCAACAGACACGCCGTGCTCGGAAACACCATGTCGGGCGTGGTTGTCGCCATCACGATGAGGTCGAGATCGCCGGCGCCGATGCCGGCCGCCCGCAGGGCGTTGCGGCTCGCCTCCAGGGCGAGATCGCTGGTCTTCTCGCCGTCGGCGGCGATGTGGCGCTGGCGGATCCCCGTGCGGGTGTAGATCCACTCGTCCGTCGTGTCCACGGCGAGCTCGAGGTCGCGGTTGGTGAGCACCTTTCGCGGCAGGTAGCTGCCGGTACCGACGATCCTCGAGTAGTTTTCGTTCACGCGGCGCTCTTGTGGATGGCGGCCATGCGTTCGGCGATGTGCACCAGCACGCCGGTCCGCGCCTCCTCGATTGCCCTGCGGATGGCGAATCCGAAGGCGAACGCGTCGGCCGAGCCATGGCTCTTCACCACGACGCCCCGCAGGCCGAGGAAGCTCGCGCCGTTGTAGCGGCGGTGGTCCACGCGGCTCTTGAATGCGTTGATCACGGGCAGCGCCACCAGTCCGGCGAGCCGCGAAAAGAGGCTGCGGCCGAACTCCTCGCGCAGGTAGACGGCCAGCATCTGGGCGAGGCCCTCGGAGGTCTTCAGCGCCACGTTGCCGACAAAGCCGTCGCACACCACGATGTCGGTGGTTCCCTTGTAGATATCGTCGCCCTCGACGTAGCCGTGGAAGTTGAGGTCGCTCGCGCGCATCAGCTCCGCCGCGCCTTTGACCTGGTCGTTGCCCTTGATGTCCTCGGATCCGATATTCAGCAGTCCCACCGTCGGCCGGGGCTTGCCCTCGACCGAGCTCACCAGCTCCGAGCACATGATCCCGAACTGCAGCAGGTGCTCGGGGGTGCAGTTCACGTTGGCGCCGAGGTCGAGAACGTGAATATGGCCCTTCAGGGAAGGCAGGACAGTGGCGATCGCGGGGCGGTCGATGCCGGGCAGCGTCCCCAGCACGAAGCGCGCAATCGCCATCAGCGCCCCCGTGTTGCCGGCGCTGACGCAGGCCGCGGCTTCGCCGCCCTCCACGAGGTTTACGGCGATCCGCATCGACGAATCCTTCTTGGCACGCATCGCGGCGGCGGGCGCCTCGTTCATTTCGACGATCTGGGTCGCATGCCGGACGCTGACTCGCGAGCCGTACGCGGCGCCGTGGCGCTTGAGCTCGGGCTCGATCGCGTCCTGCCGCCCCACCAGAATGACGGACACCTCCGGATCACCGCGCACCGCATTCAAGGCTGCAGGCACGGTGACATGCGCGCCGTGATCGCCACCCATGCAGTCGATGGCGACCTTCACCTCCATCCGCTTCCCTTCCCTTTGGGGCGCGTCATGGCGGCCGCGCGGCGCGCCAACGGTACCGGTGCCAGAGCCTATTCGCCTTTGGTCTTGAGAACCTTCTTGCCGCGGTAGTAGCCGTTCGGGCTGATGTGATGGCGCAGGTGCACTTCGCCGGTCGTCGGCTCGAGCGCCAGCGGCGGACTGGAAAGCGCGTCGTGCGAGCGGTGCATGCCGCGCTTCGAGGGGGACTTTCTGTTCTGCTGAACTGCCATTGCTTTGACTCCTTGAATATCAGTGGGTGTTCCGCTTCAGCGCGGCGAGCCCGGCGAAAACCGCAGCGGCGGCGCTGTCAGTCGCCGCGGTCCGCAGAAGCATGCATATCCCCTCCTCATGCCTGGGGGCATAGGGCAGGCTCAGCAGAATCTCGTCCTCGATGAGCGTTGCGAGGTCGAGCTCGCGGCTCGCTTCGATCCATTCGCCGTCTTCGTCATCCATCTCGCTCGCCGTCGCCAAGCTCCCCGTGACCAGCACCAGCGTGTTCAGGACCTGCAGCGGGTGATCGAGCGCTTCGAGGCAACGCTGGCATTGCAGGCGCAGCGTCCCGTGGATGGCCACCGTCAGGACCGGACGGCGGCGCGCGTCCGCGCCGCCTCTCACCTCGAATTCGACAGTGCCCAACGCGTCCGCGAGGCTGTCCTTCAACCGGGCGAGACCTGCAAGCGGCAGGCTGCCGCCCAGCACCTGTCCGGTCCGGGCAAACTCCAGACTATCGATGACAGTCTGTACGGACCCCTGGCCGGGCATAGGCGCGCATGATATTATTTTCGCATTGTCCTGTCAAAAAAATTCGAAGAAAAAATCTGATCTGGCAGGGACTTAGGATCGCCCCCCGCCTTGCACGCACCCCTCATCGTGCTCGCTTCGTCGTCCCCGTACCGACGCGGTCTGCTGGCCCGGCTCAGGCTCCCGTTCGAGGTCCGGACGCCGGCGGTAGACGAGGCAGCCCTCCCCGGCGAGCCGGCGCGGGACACGGCTCTGCGCCTGGCACGGGAGAAGGCCCGCGCGGTGGCGACGGATTTTCCGGGGGCGCTCATCATCGGGTCCGACCAGGTGGCGGTGCTCGACGGCACGGCGCTCGGCAAGCCAGGCACTCACGCCAACGCGGTTGCACAACTCAAAACCATGCGCGGCAAGAGCGTGCTGTTCCATACGGCGGTCGCGCTGTTCAACGCGGCGACCGGCGCGCTGCAATCGGCGGAAGTTCCCACCACTGTCCGGTTCCGGCATTACGATGATTCCGAGATCGAGCGCTACCTCGTTGCGGAGCGGCCTTATGACTGTGCCGGCAGCGCCAAGATCGAGGGCATCGGCATCGCGCTTGTCGCCGCCGTCGAGAGCGCCGACCCCAGCGCGCTGATCGGATTGCCGCTGATCGAGCTCGCCGCGATGCTCAGAAACGAAGGTGTCGTCATTGTCTGACGGATCCCGGGGCACGCTCTACCTGATCCCGGTCGCGCTGGGCGGGGATAACGCGCTGTCGCTGGCCGCGCCCGACACGATTGACACGGCTCGCCGGCTCCGCACCTTCATCGCGGAAAGTGCCAAGTCCGCGCGCGGGTTCCTCAAGGCCATCGCTCACCCGGGACCGCTGCAGGAGCTGAAGATCCACACCCTCGACGAGCACACGCGAGATGTCACCTCGCTGCTCGAGCCTCTCCTGTCGGGCGAAGATTGCGGCCTGATGTCCGAGGCCGGCTGCCCGGCGGTAGCCGACCCCGGCTCCACCCTGGTGCGCCGCGCGCACGAGGCCGGCGTCCGCGTCGTGCCCATGATCGGCCCATCCTCGATCCTGCTCGCGCTCATGGCGTCCGGCATGAATGGCCAGCGCTTCGCGTTCCACGGCTACCTGCCGGTCGCGCGGACGGATCGCGCGCGCAAGCTGAAGGAGCTCGAGGCGCGGGCAAGGGACGAGACCCAGATCTTCATCGAAACGCCTTATCGCAACGACGCGCTGCTGTCCGCGCTGCTCGAGCACTGCCGCGGCGACACGCTTCTGTGCATCGCCGCCGCTCTCACGCTGCCTGGTGGGTTCGTGGCCACGCGGAGCATTGCCGAGTGGAAAAAAAAGCCGCCGATCGTCGATCGGCGGCCGGCCGTGTTCCTGCTGTCACGCGCGGCTACCTGATCGAAATCCCCTGGGCGAGGCCGAGCCGCGCCAGACCCTCCGCCATGCCGGCGCCGAACTTTTTCGCCAGGCGCTCGGCGACGTTCTCGCGCGGCGTGAAATCGACGATGTCCTCGGCCTTGATCACTTCGCGCGCGACGTACTCGATGCTGCCGAACTCGTCCGCCAGGCCCATCTCGATGGTCTTCTCGCCCACCCACAGCAGCCCGGAAAACATCTCGGGAGTCTCCTTCAAGCGATCGCCGCGCCCGGCGCGCACGACCCCGATGAACTGCTGGTGGATCTGCCCGAGCATCTGCTCGGCGTGCTGCTTCTGCGATTCGACCACGGGCGAAAACGGATCGAGGAAGCCCTTGTTGTCCCCGGCGGCGAGCAGGCGGCGCTCGACGCCCAGCTTCTCCATCGCCCCGGTGAAGCCGAAGCCGTCCATCAGGACGCCGATCGACCCGATGATGCTCGCCTTGTCGATGTAGATGCGATCGGCCGCGGCAGCGATGTAGTAGCCGCCCGAGGCGCAGATGTCCTCGACGACGGCGTAGAGCGGAATGTCGGGGTACTTGGCGCGCAGCCGCTTCATTTCATCGGAGATGTATCCGGCCTGCACCGGGCTTCCCCCGGGGCTGTTGATGCGCAGGATCACGCCCCGGGTGCGCTTGTCCTTGAACGCGTCCTGCAGCCCCGCCATGACGTTCTCCGCGCTGGCGGGCGTATTGGCCGAGATGATCCCGTTCACGTCGATCAGCGCCGTGTGCTTGCCGGGGCTGATGTCCTTCTTGCCGAACCACCCCAGGCCGATGAAGAGCAGCGCGAAGAGGTAGATAAACAGCAGTGACTTGAAGAATATGCCCCACTTCCGCGCTCGGCGCTGCTCGGTGATTGCCGCCAGGGCAACCTTCTCGATCGTCTGGCGCTCCCAACTCGCCTCGGGTGCGCCCGGTTCCAGTTCTGCCATGATGACCACCTTCCTTCAGTGCCGGCGGCCGCGCCTTCCGGCGATCGTTATTGTATCCCGTCCGTTTCGAGCTGGCCGCGCGTGCCGCCGCGCGCCCGGACACCCTCCGGCGAAATGCTCTCGGCAACGCGTCCCGCCCCGGCATCGAGCATGGAAAGAAACGACTGCAGCGCGGGCGGCAGGGGCGCTTCCAGCACCAGCCTGGCGCCGGACCGAGGATGCGCGATGGCCATCCTGCGGGCGTGCAGGAACATGTGCTTCAATCCCTGCCGCGCGAGCTGCTTGTTGAGCGCAAAGTCGCCGTACTTGTCGTCGCCGGCGATGGGGTATCCCAGATGCGCGAGGTGCACGCGGATCTGGTGGGTGCGTCCGGTCTTGAGCTCCGCTTCGAGCAGGCAGTAGTCCTTCCAGGCGCGCTGCAGCCGGAACACGGTATGCGCCGGCGCGCCGCCGGGCCCCACCGAGACGCGGCGTTCGCCTGATGCCAGGACGTGCTTGCGCAAAGACAGCTTCACGCTGCGGCTCGGCTCGCGCCACCTCCCCTTCACCAGCACGTCGTACAGTTTCTGCACCGCCCCTTCCTGCAGCTGGCGATGCAGCGCGAGAAGCGCCGAGCGCCGCTTGGCGAGCAGCAGTGCGCCCGAGGTTTCGCGGTCGAGGCGGTGCACCAGCTCGAGGAAGCGCTCCTGCGGGCGCTCCAGGCGCAGCCATTCGATCACCCCTCGGCTGATCCCGCTGCCGCCATGCACCGCCACGCCCGCCGGCTTGTTGATCGCCAGCAGGACGTCGTCCTCGTGAATGATTTCGATTCTGAAGGGGGGCCGCGGGGCGGGTTGCGGTCCGGGGGCTGGACGCGCCGTGCGCAGCGGCGGCAGACGCACGCGGTCACCGCCCTGCACGCGGTAATCGGGCCCGACCCGGCGGCTGTTGATGCGCACCTCGCCGCTGCGCAGGATGCGGTAGAGGTGGCTCTTCGGGACGCCTTTCAGCAACCGGGTCAGGTAGTTGTCCACGCGCTGGCCCGCAGCCTCCGCCTCCACCTCATGCCAGGATGCAGAATCTTTACTTAACCCTTTCATTTGCCTATAATAATTCCCGCACGTTGCGAATGACGCGCGAACGGCAGCAAAGAGTTATCGCGCCGAGATTCCGGGCCGGCAGGTGCCGCGTTCCTCAGTGAGAACCGCGCCAGCGCGGAAGCCCGAACCCACGTGTGAAACGCGATTCGCGATGTCCGGCTGCCTGGCTTAGGGACGCCGCCACGCCGGCCGCGGATGCGCTGCAAGGAATGGTTAAACTCGCTCACCACTCGGAAGTAGCGATACTAGACGAACTACGCGCTCACGACACGCTGAGAATTTCCGGGTTCCGCGCCTGGCGCGGGATCCAACGGCAAACCGCACGAGACATCAGGATCATCAGGTCCAGCATGATCGCGCCACGCGACTGAACCCGTCAGCGCCGCCTGCCCTCCGGCAGGCGGCGTGGTTTGCCCCATCCCGTGTTTGAGCGCGGGAGAAGAAAACAATGAAGCGAATGCTGTTCAACGCGACGCAGGCCGAAGAGCTGCGCGTCGCGATCGTCGACGGCCAGAAGCTGATCGACCTCGACATCGAGACCCCCGGCAAGGAGCAACGCAAGAGCAACATCTACAAGGGGATCATCACCCGCATCGAGCCGAGCCTCGAAGCCGCTTTTGTCGACTATGGGGCGGAGCGTCACGGCTTCCTGCCGTTCAAGGAAATTGCCCGCGCCTACTTCAAGCCCGGAGTCGACGTCGGCCGCGCCCGCATCCAGGATGCCCTCGAGGAGGGCCAGGAGCTGATCGTCCAGGTGGACAAGGACGAGCGCGGCACCAAGGGCGCGGCGCTCACCACCTTCATCAGCCTCGCCGGGCGCTACCTGGTGCTGATGCCGAACAACCCGCGCGGCGGCGGCGTATCGCGCCGCGTCGAGGGCGAGGACCGCAACGAGCTGCGCGACGTGATCGACCAGTTGCCGGTGCCGCAGGGCATGAGCGTGATCGGCCGCACCGCCGCGATCGGGCGCGCGTCCGAGGAGCTCACGTGGGACCTCAACTATCTGCTGCAGCTGTGGCACGCCGTCGAGAGCGCGGCCAAGCAGCAGAGCGGGGCGTTCCTGATCTACCAGGAGTCGAGCCTCGTCATTCGCGCCATCCGCGACTACTACCACCAGGACATCGGCGAGGTCCTGATCGACACCGATAGCGTCCACGAGCAGGCGCGGCAGTTCATGAGCCACGTGATGCCGCAGAACGTCAACCGCATCAAGCTCTACCGCGACGACGTGCCGCTGTTCTCGCGCTTCCAGATCGAGCATCAGATCGAGTCCGCGTATTCACGCTCGGTCAACCTCCCCTCCGGCGGCTCGGTCGTGTTCGACCATACCGAGGCGCTGGTGTCCATCGACGTCAATTCGGCGCGCGCAACGCGCGGATCCGACATCGAGGAAACGGCGTTCCGCACCAACCTCGAGGCCGCCGAGGAAATCGCCCGGCAGTTGAGGCTGCGCGACCTGGGCGGGCTCATCGTGATCGATTTCATCGACATGGAAAGCGGCCGCAACCAGCGCGATGTCGAGAACCGCCTGCGCGAATCGCTGAAATACGACCGTGCGCGGGTGCAGATGGGCAGGATCTCGCGCTTCGGCCTGATGGAGCTCTCGCGCCAGCGCCTGCGCCCCTCGCTGGGCGAGACCGCCCACAATCCCTGCCCGCGCTGTCACGGCACCGGGCACATTCGCGGCACCGAGTCCACCGCGCTGCACATCCTGCGCATCATTCAGGAGGAGGCGATGAAGGAGAACACCGGTGCGATCAACGCCCAGGTGCCGGTCGACGTCGCGACCTTCCTGTTGAACGAAAAACGGGTCGACCTGCAGCTGATCGAGGCGCGCCACCGCGTCTCGGTCATGCTGATTCCCAACGTGCATCTCGAGACGCCGAACTACACGGTGACAAGGATGCGCCACGACGACCTCAACAAGACCGAGCCCCTGCCTCCCAGCTACGACCTGGTGGAAGCGCCCGCGCCGGAACTGAGAGTTACGGCGGGCGCCGCGGAACCGGCACCGCCGCGGCCGGAAGCCGCCGTCAAGGGCATCACCCCTCAACAGCCCGCTCCCGTACCGGTGGCGCGGGAGGCAAGGCCGGAGCCGCAGCTTCCTCCCAAGTCCGCCGCGCCTGCGGAGCAAGTCTCGGTCATCGGCAAACTGTTCGGCTGGCTCAAGCGCAAGCCTGTTGAGGAAGTGCCGCTGCCGGAAGTCGCGCGGCCGTCGCCCGCCTACGGCCCGCGCCGCGGTCGCCACGATCGCGGTGAGCGCGAGGGTCAGCGCCGCGAACGCGATGACCGGCCGATGCAGCAGCGCGGGCAGCCGCAGCCGCCCCAGACCCACGGCCTGCGCGACGGCGGCCGCCAGCGCGGCGAGCAGCAACGCCACGAGCAACGGCGTCACGAACCGCCCCGCCACGATCAGCCGCAGCAGCGCCCTCATCCGCAGCGCGACCAGGCCCAGGGCGAAGGACGGCCACCGTTCCAACCCCAGCAGCCGGGACGCGAGCAGGGTGAGCAGGCACGCGAGGGACGCGGCCGTAGACGGCGAAGGGGACGCGATCGCTTCGAGCGGCGTCAGCAAGAGACCGGCGGTCCCGCTTCCGGCCGCCCGCGCGAGGCAGAACGTCAACCCGAACGGCCTCAGGCCGAGCATCCGGCACCACCTGCCGCACCCGTTGCAGGTGTGGCGGCCCTCGGGGCGGGTGCAGTAAGTGAATCTGCGGGGGGGCGCAGTGCGCTCCACGAGCCCGCCGCGCTGCCTTCCTCCTATGAAACCGAGGTGGTGCGGGAATTCGAGCCGCGCGCGCCCGAACCGGCAGCGCCGGTGCCCTCGGGGCCCGGCTACGCGCCTGCCGAGCCGATCAGGATCGAGTGGCCGTCGGATCTGGTGCAGGTCGAATCGGATCCGGCGAAGGTCCAGACCGCCGAGCAGGAGGAGATCGTGCAACAGCCGGTGCAGCGGCCGAAGCGGGTGCGCCCGCCGGTGCAGCCGCTGATCGAGGAGCCGCTCGTGCAGATCGAGACCGGCGAGCCCGACCCGGCGTCCACAGGAGCCGGGGAGAAAGGGAAAGAAAGCGCCCTGCCCGGTTAACGGATCCGCCCGCGCAGGTGGGCGAGCAGGCCTCGTGACGCGTCCTCGACCATGTCGAGCACGCGCTCGAATCGCTGCTCGCCACCGTAATAGGGATCGGGAACCTCGCGCGGCGCGACGTTCGCGCCGAACTCCATGAAGAGCCTGAGCTTGTGCGCGTGCTGGGACGGGCACAGGCGCTCGAGCGCGCGCAGGTTCACTTCGTCCATCGCCAGCAGGTAATCGAATTCGAGAAAGTCGGCGCGGCTCACCTGGCGCCCGCGCAACATCGCGAGATCGTAGCCGCGCCGGCCCGCCGCCCGCTGCGCGCGCGGGTCGGGCGGCTCGCCAACGTGGTAGCTGTGCGTCCCGGCCGAGTCGATTGCGATCAAGTCTTCCAGCCCCGCCTGCCGCACCTGGTGCCGGAACACCCCTTCCGCCATCGGCGAGCGGCAGAGGTTGCCCATGCACACGAACAAGATTTTGATTGGCTCCGCCATCAAAATTGATCTTACTTCAGGTTCCGCCCTGAAGGGCGGGTGGCTTTCTTTTGCTCGCCCAAAAGAAAGCCACGAAAGAAAAGGGCGTCCCCGGTTCGCCGCAGAAAACTGTTCCCTGCGCTACTCGATAGGCCCGGCGGTCTGCGCAACTCGCGCACCGTACGCGCGATCGCATGTTCATCAGGCGGGAAGTATCAGCGATACAGGATAGGTACCCGAAACTCGCCCAGTGCTCGACCGAAACCCCGGACCGCTCTGCGTTGCTCGGCGGCGAACAGGGGCCCCAAACCGCCCCACCAAGCGCCTCAATCACGTTGATGCTACGTTCTTGTCTCGCCGGGCCAACACGTTGCGCAGTTCTGACTCGGAGTTGGTACCCGCTAATCAAAATCGAGACAGAATGCTAATCATTGGGGTGTGGTCAATGTCGCCCCGCACTTCTCTGCGAATTCCTCAATACTTCCATAGCGAGCAACCTTAGTTCGCGCATTGAGTACCGGGATAAACAAGTCGACAAACTTTTGCTTTACTGATTCACTCGGATCGGCCAAATGTAGCTGTTCAAGGAAGCGTTTCCTCGCGGCCCTCATCCGCACCACCTCAGATAATAGGGCCTGTGCCAACAGGTCGGCCTCTGGAAGCGAGTAGCCCAAAACCACTACTGATTCACAGTTCTCGAGTTTAAGTCGCGCTTCTCGCCAAAATTGCTTGTAAGGATTCTTGTTGATTTTCTTATTCCATCCGGGCGGCAGGATAGACACATCCTCGATTACGGGGGCACCACCCCTCGCGCGAGCAACAAATGGGCGCGGCTTAAGCCTGACCTCCCCCGTCTTATACAGAGTCCAGTTGATACTCCCATGAAGCTTCAGTAATAGAATCTTGCTTGCTGTTTCCATCGAAGCCTTACGATTCTCGAACCACTTCTTACACCATCCCGAAGTAACCCCGTGAAATCCTTCTCCATAACCACCGCGTGGCGTCCACAAGCGCACGCTTGGAAATGACTCCTCGATGAGTAAATCGTAATTGAACGTTATTATCGTATCGCATGGAGCGAGGTTACTAAGTATCCGCTTGTGAATCTCACTCTTGCCAGGCGTGAACTGCTCTACGCCTGGGTCACGCGTTGTGTGTATGACGATTCGCCTTATCAGTTCCTCAAGATTCCGTTGGCGACGCGCCCAATCTCTCGGCTTGTTTGCGGATTTGGCGAAACGGCTAACGATTGCACGAGCCTCAATATCCCGGTAGTAATTTTCTAGCCCGATTCCAATAATCCTCGCGTAAAGCGTGAGTACATCATTGAGAACAGTAGACGCTAGACGCGATGTACCATGCCCACGTATCTGACCGGCAATTTCAAAAAAATCCCCATCAAGCGGTGGAGGAGTACTTTGATGTGCGAATGCACCTCTTGTCGCGCCGGCACCGAAGAGAAATACGGTCGGGTGACTTAGTTCCATGACAGCCTTGATTCTGAGATTACACCTGATCAGATAGCATTACTCGAACGGCGTCCGCCGATTTCGGCTACATACGCCTGGCCGTTGTCAGGGGCTCGGCTGTGGGCTTTGCTGATGGAGAATATTAAAGATCCTGGCCAGATGCTTCTTGCGAACCTCTGTAAGACGAGTGAACCCGTAGTGATCAAGCAGAGCTCGGCACATAGCGTCCCCGCTTTGCTGGACGCTAGGAGCTGACGCGCAGATCCGCCCGAGCACCACTAGAAGTTCTGACGGCGGGATTTCCAGAAGATCACGGGCCCCAGCAACCCTCTCCCGAACCTTCGGAGTGCCTGCCAACCGGACTACAGCGCCCTCATGAGAACGGTCCCCCAATTCATCTTCCTGGACGATCTCGCCCGCTTTCACCATCGCCCATAACGCTCGGTTTAGTTCACGCCTGACGGCTTTCCCAGCCCTTTTCAAATCTGGCGAACCCTCTACGTATAATCGGAATACCGAAGCTTTCGTTATGGGACCCTCCTTTTCGACAATCTGACGTAAGGCGGCTCGAACATTTGTAGAAGAAGCGTTCCGTGGGTCAGGAAACCCGCATGCTGCTGAGTAACTCGTGAATGGACCGAACTTCGCAGTTGATTCACTTTTGATAAGCTCCGTACCCTCGGTGTCGGTATCAGGCGGTGTCGCATCATTGGAATCAACAATCAGCGTCTCCTGTGAGACAACGCTTACTTTTCGCGCTGATTTTTGTGGAGGAGTTAGTTGAACCTGGTCTACTGGTCGGATGTCAAGCCGTTCGCATTCCTCGATAACTTGTTGCATCGCTCGATCACGATTCGCGTAAAACTCGGATTCCGGGATCCGCGCGAATGTCCAGCCGGCGCGTCCAAGCTGGCGTTGCCGGGCCATGTCTTGTTCATATTTCTCGGGCCCGTGCCAAGCGTCGCCATCGCATTCCACCGCAAGCCGAGTTTCTAACCCCTCCACAACAAGATCGATGCGGTACCCCGCAACGTCGTATTGCGGGCATACTCTGTACTTGCGTCTCAGGAGTTCCAAAGTGACGTCGACTTCAAACCAACTCTCGTAGGGGTCCGGATGCTCTCCTATCCGCCGCGGCGAGCGTTTTGCTTCGCGTTCTAAGCGGTCCAGCTCCTCGTAGATTTGCCCCATTGCCCCCAGACCTGGGCTATGGAAGAAATTCAACAGTCGCCACCGAAAGTCCTCGCGGCTGAGATCGTGTAGCTGCACACTATGGAACAGCCAAGTCTGGTCTCGCGCGCGGCTCATTGCTACGTTAAAGCGCCGCTGATCTGGCAAGCCTGTAAGGGCCCGATAACGGTGATTCGGCGCAACGACAAGCGACAAGAAAATCACATCTCTCTGATCGCCCTGGAAGGTCGCAGGCACACCACAGCGGAGTTTCCGTTCCTCTCGCGTTTTCGGTTCGAGTATTTCGGCGAGCCTTTTCTCAATCAGTTCCGCCTGCGCGTGTCCCTGAAGAACAATTACTCCCATTGTTTTGCCTTCGTAGGCCTCGTCGTCAAGGCATTCTTGAATAACCTTTACAATCCTTTCTGCTTCGGCGCGGTTGTTGATTCGCTGACCCTCCCCGTCGCAGGATCCACTCGACACGAATGTAGCCAGTAGAGGCTTAAGTCTATTCGGGGGCGGTTGACGTAAAGGTATGAGAGGGGCATCTGTGTAGCAGAGATCGTTGCTGAAGCGAATTATCTCTGGAACGCAACGGAAGTGTTCTCGAAGCGAAATCAGGTTACCAAAGGCGCGCTCCGAGTGATCAAAGAGGCTTGTATCAGGCCGAAATTCGTCACGGAATCGGAACTCGCGGAGGTGATCGCGAGCTAGACGCGCTATGTCATCTTCGAGGACGCCGACTGCTTCAGGACTATTCTGCTTATCGTCGCCCACGACAACGATACGCTTGGCAAGCATAAACAAGGAGAGAGACTCAATCCCGGCTTGGGACGCCTCATCGACAATCACCGTGTCGAAGAGTCCGGGTTCGGCGCTTGTTGTGTCCCAAATCTTATAAAGCGGCATGATCCATGCCGGTATCTTCGGAATACAAGTCATCAAGTATTGGCGAGCTGTCCTGCGGTGCCGATAGGCATACTTACCTGTTCCCTTGCCGATCCGATCAACGGCCTTAGTCCAAGCCGCGAGGTTCTGCTCCGTTGGATCGTCCAGGCGCCCGAAAAACGCTAGCCAAGCTTTGAGTGCCGCCAGTTCTTCGACCTTCTTTTCAATCTTGTCCTGCAGTCGATTCCTTTCCTCTCTTTGGTGTCGCGAAGTCTCGTTTTCGGATACGCCGCGAAGCCAGGCTTGAGCAGTGGACCATGCCCACGCTTTATCGAGCGATGCAAGACGATTTTTCCATTCAGGATTACCTTGATTAGAACCCAACAAAGTCCTTAAACCGGGGCATGCTTCCTCAATTTGATCGAGGAGTTTCTGGTAGTAACGGAAGCATTCCTTCTCCGCCTCAAGACGTTTCCGTATTTCCCAAGCTGCCTCCCACTTTACGGAATTTCGCTCCTCGACTGCCTGAGCCATCTGCCGGATGCAATGATGAGGATTGCTGGCAGCCACACGACGAATTGACATCAGCCACGTCTCAAGAGGTTCTCTCGCCCGATGTGCCATTCGAATGGACACTTCCGCACCGATCAATGAAAGCCATTTGGCACGCTCCACGGGGCTGGCGAGATCGACTCTTTCGCTAACGAATACTGCGGCAAGTGCGTCGGGTGCCCGGTTTCTAAACAACGCAAGGAGCTGGTTTAGCTCATGAATCAAATCTGCAGCACTCCTAGCGGCAAGCCTTGGGTCGAGATGGGCGAAGGTAGTCGACGCTGGCCAATCCTGAGAGAACTGCTCTACGAGTGTTTTCATTTCGAGGAAGGCAACGAGTTTCGCAAGACTTTGAGGCTCGCGAGGCATGTGTGCTTCGACACGACAACGCTCCTCGATATAGCGCGTTTCACGCACGACGCGAGGCGCAAGAAACCCTACGCCTCGTCGCCCGCCCTTTTTAAAGTGATCTAGGCGCCTTCGCGCATCAGCTAGTAGTTGCTGGCGCGGAACGTCGGACGGAAGGTCCAATCGCTCCTTCCCCGCCTGCTCACGCGCTGCATCCATCGACTTCAGCAGAGCAGTCGAATCCTGGGCTAGTCGGTTCCATCGTGCTTCCTGCCCAACCAGCAAGTCCTTCAGGATTTCATCTGTCAGAGTCCCCAGCACACGGCTCGCTCGCGCAACGGACCCTTCAAGAGCATAAAGAAACGCTTTTGTTTTCTCCATCACGTCCTGGGAAACGCGTCGCATCAAATCGACGCGCTCCCGCGGTGCGTCCGTCGCAACATCTTCAGCTGCTTTCTCAGCCGTGCGGAGAGTCGCAACAGCTCGCTCAAATTCTTTCGGGTCAGGCAGCGGGAAGCTACCCGTCTCCAAAGAAAGCTCGCTCACCTGTTCTTCGGTCAGTCGGCTATGGACCTCGGCGAGAAAAGCGATTTCCTTAGGGCCCAATGGGCACTGCTTCTGCTCGCCGGAAATTTCCGGGAACCACTCATATGCATTGCGCTCTAGTTCCAGCTGCCTTGCGATCTGGGCGGAAGTTCCTTGGTAGCCGCCATAAAGTGTATGTGAGTGCGTTTCGGCCTCTCGACATTCACGCAAGCTACGATCGACTCGGACTCGCTGGTCATTCAGTCGACGAAATTCGTTCTCAAGTTCCGCAAGTTTATTGTTTGCCCAATTCACCCCTCTCCATTCGTTTTTTCGCCATAGAATCCCGCGCACGCTATCCTCGAGGAGACGCTGGTCCTCGCGAGTCGATCCGAGAGCGGTGACACAGAGGTCGCGGATGTCAGCCGGTAATAAATCCCTTAAGACGGTCAGTGCCTTTGGGGCATGAGCCGTAACGAGAATTCGATCTCCTAAAGCTAGGAGATGGCATATAAGATTCGCGATTGTGTGGCTCTTTCCCGTTCCTGGTGGTCCCTTAACGAGGACAAATGGCTGAACATGCAAGCGCTCTGCGATTCTTCGTTGCTCCTCATTCGTCGGTAGCGGGAAAAACAGCTGGCCCGCTGCTCCGCCCAATTCGGAATCATGCTCAGTTGGTCCGATCTGCGCAGAACTTGATGGTTGCCCCTCGCGGATGAATCGCTCCCAAGGTTTTGTAGTTGAAGGTGATGATGCAGTCGCGAAATCCTTCAGAAAGCGGTTGATTAGTTCTTCATAGGCCGTGGGGCGCCGCTCCCGAAGGACAAGCGCTGGTGCGTACGCAACTCGCGGGGTTTCGTCTGTGCGCTCGAATGGCGTCGTGGCATTCTCATCCAGTTGTGCGTCCGGTCGCGTCCGATTCACGATAATGCGGAGGATTCGGGCCACCTTTGGCTTGTCCCAGGCCTGAACGTCGAGTTCCTCCAATAGATCATCGACTCCGGTTCCTTCTAAGCGCGGCTGGTCTCGCAGCTCCAGCATGTCCAGTTCAACTCGAAACGCCTCAAAGGCGGCGGCGGGGGTAACCGTTAGGACGCCCCGGGCTGCGTCGAGACTGATCTCGGCAGGAGCAGAAAGTAGGTGGCGTTTGACTGCCGTTCCGCCAGAATCTCGCCATGTAAGAAGCCCCATCATCAAGACTAGTTCGTACCGTTCATCCGACTCTTCCAGACGGCGGCGCATGAAATCCACGTCCTCATAGACCCTCTGAATTTCCTGCCATCGAAGCATTTCTTGCGCCCAAGGTCTCCAGTGGCTCACGAGGTAGTTGTGCCAGGCATCCACTACCTCTGGATGATCCTTCAGCAGTCGCAGTTCCGGTACTTTCTCGTTTACGATGCGACCCTGTTCAGGCGGCGCATCCGGATCGGGAACGTTCCTTGAAACGAGAACGGTGATCTCTGGTAGGAGCTCAGGCTCTTGATCCGTTTTGTCCAGATCCAGGTGACTAATCCAATCCTTAGCTAGTTCTGGAACTGGTGGCCGTACCGGCATGCGCTTCTTACGAACCTCAAGCCAGAGATCCGGAAACTCGGCGGGATTGTCAGCGAGAAACGCAGAACGACATTCAGGTCGGTCTCTTGGGACTTCAGCAAGCCACAAGATCTTGTCATTCGCCCCGTAGGCGGGGTTCCGCTTTCGTCGAAGAGTTGCAACGTCCTTCAGAAATCGAAGGAGAGCAGAGGTCTTTGCCGCTAGCAACGGCTCCACATCGCTCAATTTTCTTCCTTCGAAGTAAACGCTGTTTGTCTAGAACCGGTTTCATAACTGCCTGAGCACGATTAGTGCACAGGCGAAGTAGAGGAACGCGAGGAAGACCGATGTCAGTCGCTCGTATCGCACGACCAGCCGCCGAAAGTGGCCAAGCCATGCGATGGTGCGTTCGATCCTCCATCGGCGCCGGTAACGGCGCAACTTGCACCCGTCCTGAGTGGCGGGACGGCGGCGGTTCTTTCGATGGGGACACACCAGCTCGATGCCGCGTGCGGCCAGGTGTTTGCGAAAGCCCTCACCGTCATAGGCGCGATCGGCGATCAGGCGCAGCATGCGTTGACGCGGCCGACCGGCTCCCGCGCGCGGCACCGCGACGGTTCTCAACGCCTGGGGCGCGAGCCGGATTTCCGCAGCCGAGGCCGAGCTGAGGCAAACTCCCAGAGGAACACCTTTGCCGTCTCCCACCACCATGCACTTTGTGCCCTTGCCACGCTTGGTTTTGCCGATGTCGGCGCCCCTTTTTTTGCCGGGAAGAAGGTCCCGTCGATGAACGCTTCTTCCCACCGCAAGCGACCTCGGGCATCCAACTGGCCAAGGAAGGCTCGCCAGATGCGCAACCACGTGCCGTCGTCGTGCCAGCGTTTCAGCCGTCGCCAGCACGTCGAAGGGCTCGGATACTCTGCCGGCAGGTCTCGCCAGCGTGCTCCAGACTTCAACACCCATAGGATGCCGTCGAGCACGGCACGATTGTCGATCCACCGCCGCCCGCCGCTTCGGCTGCGCGGCAGCTTCGGCAACAAGGGCTCGATGCGTTTCCATTGCGCGTCGGACAGACGAATACCCTTCCTGGCCATAGGCACCTCCGGCCAGTGTGGTACCGCATTTCGAGGCCAAGTACAAGTCTGGAAACTCCAATTCAACCGGTTATGAAACCGGTTCTAGGGTGCTGACGTAACCTTAGGATACAGACCACCTGCGCAACGATCGAACTGATCTCGAGTCTGTTTTTTGTCCTGTACAGGTATCCCTCTTCAAGAATGATACGGTGGCCAGTGACCGGTGACCAGTCACGACCGACAAATGACAGATTTTGAACTTGGGGCCCCTGTTCGTCGCCGAGCAGTCGCAGCCAAGGCGGGGGGATGTCGCCGAGCACTGGGCGAGCCTCGATGGCCCCTGCTGAATCCCTGAACAATTCACGCCTGATGATTAGGCAAGAGCGTTGACGGTGCGCGAGTTGCGCAGCCGCCCCGCCTTGGCGAGCAGCGCAGGGATACCGCACGAGTTTACGAGGTCGAGGCGGCGAACCGGGGATTCCCCTTTCTTTGGTGACTTTCTTTGGGGGAGCAAAGAAAGTTACCGGCCCCGGGGCCGCCCCCGGTAATGCGCGACGCAGTCGAGCTAGATCAAGTAGCCTCTAGGAAGAGGCGCTGCTTCAGCGCCCTGAGCTGGTCGCGCAATTGCGCCGCGCGCTCGAACTCGAGGTTGCGAGCAGCGTCCATCATGGACTTCTCGAGCTGCTTCACTTCGCGCGTAAGTTCCTTCTCGTCCATCGCATCGTAACGGGCCCGCGCCTGCGCCGCTTTCAATTCGCTGCGCGCCTCCTCGTGGTCGTATACCCCCTCGATGATGTCCTTGACGCGCTTGGAGACGCCCCTGGGCGTAATGCCGTGGACGGCGTTGTAGGCCGTTTGCTTGCGCCGGCGGCGCTCGGTTTCATCGATCGCGCGCCGCATCGAATCCGTCACGCTGTCGCCGTAGAGAATCGCGGTGCCGTTGACGTGCCGCGCGGTGCGCCCGATGGTCTGGATCAGCGAACGTTCCGACCGCAGAAAGCCCTCCTTGTCGGCATCGAGGATCGCCACCAGCGACACCTCCGGCAGGTCAAGCCCCTCGCGCAGCAGGTTGATCCCGACCAGCACGTCGAATTGCCCCAGACGCAGGTCGCGGATGATCTCGACGCGCTCCACGGTATCGATGTCGGAATGGAGATAGCGCACCTTGACACCGTGCTCGCCGAGGTAGTCGGTGAGATCCTCGGCCATCCGCTTGGTGAGCGTTGTCACCAGCACGCGCTCGCCGCGCCCGACCCGCACGTTGATCTCCGACAGCAGGTCGTCGACCTGCGTCGCGGCGGGCCGCACCTCCAGCACCGGGTCGACCAGTCCGGTGGGACGAACCACCTGCTCCACCACCTGCGCCTGATGCTCGCGCTCGTACTCGGCGGGCGTCGCCGACACGAAGATCGTGCGCCGCATGAGATCTTCGAACTCGTCGAAGCGCAGCGGGCGGTTGTCGAGGGCCGAAGGCAGGCGGAACCCGTAGTCCACGAGGTTTTCCTTGCGCGAGCGGTCGCCGCGGTACATCCCGCCCAGCTGCGGGACGGTGACGTGGCTCTCGTCGATGATCATCAGCGCATCGTGCGGCAGGTAGTCGATCAGCGTCGGCGGCGGCTCGCCCGCCGCGCGGCCCGAGAGATGACGCGAATAGTTCTCGATGCCCTTGCAGAATCCCATCTCAGAGAGCATTTCCAGGTCGAAGCGGGTGCGCTGCTCGATGCGCTGGGCTTCGACCAGCTTGCCCTGCTTCTGGAACCAGTCGATCCGCTCGCGCAGCTCGGCCTTGATCGCCTCGATCGCGCGCAGCGTCGTCGCGCGCGGCGTGACGTAGTGGCTCGAGGGGTAGACCGTGAAGCGCGGAACGCGCTGCAAGATGTGCCCGGTCAGGGGGTCGAACAGGTGTATGGACTCGACCTCGTCGTCGAAGAGCGTCAAGCGTACCGCCGTTTCCGAGTTTTCCGCCGGGAAGATGTCGAGGACGTCGCCGCGCACCCGGAACACGCCGCGCCGGAACTCGATCTCGTTGCGCTCGTACTGCATGGCAACCAGGCGCTGGATGGCGTCGCGCTGGGAAAGCCGCTCGCGCTCCCGCAGATGGAGGATCATGCTGTGATAATCGACCGGGTCGCCGATCCCGTAGATCGCGGAGACGGTGCAGACGATGACGGTATCGCGGCGCTCCATGAGCGACTTGGTGGCCGATAGGCGCATCTGCTCGATGTGCTCGTTGATGCTCGAATCCTTCTCGATGTAGAGGTCCTTCGACGGCACGTAGGCTTCGGGTTGGTAGTAGTCGTAGTACGAGACGAAATACTCGACCGCATGATCGGGGAAGAACTCGCGCATTTCGGAATAGAGCTGCGCGGCTAGCGTCTTATTCGGCGCCATGATCAGCGCCGGGCAGCCGAGCCGGGCGATGACGTGCGCCATGGTGTAGGTCTTGCCGGAGCCGGTGACGCCGAGCAGCGTCTGGAAAGCAAGCCCGTCGCGCACGCCGGCGACGAGCTTCTCGATGGCTTCGGGCTGGTCGCCCGCGGGGGGAAACAGCTCCTGCAGCCGGTACGGGCTTTCGGGGAAACCGAGCAGAGCGGCGGCGCCCTCCTCTACTCGGGTCCTGGGACTGGATCGAACGGTTTCCGCCATCGGGGCAGGCTAAACCAAATATTGTCCCACGGCATGATGCCGGATCGCCAGCACGCTCCGGGGCGAGAGCACCAGCACTCGATCCGGTTACCGTGAGACTCGGCAAAAGGTAAAATAGGCGTCTGTCGGCAGCGCCCTTGCCGCCCCCTCCACCGTTCAACCGAAAAAATGAGCTCATCCATCCTCGCCGGCATCGAAATGGCGCCGCGCGACCCGATCCTCGGCGTCACCGAAGCGTTCAACGCCGACGCGAACCCCAGCAAGGTCAATTTGGGCGTGGGCGTCTACTACGACGACAACGGCAAGGTCCCCGTCCTCGAATGCGTCCGCCGCGCCGAGCAGAAGCTCTCGGCAAGCCCGCTGCCGCGCAACTACCTGCCGATCGACGGCCTGCAGGCCTACGACCGCGCGGCCCAGGAACTGTTCTTCGGCAAGGACAGCGCGGCGGTGCGCGACCAGCGGGTCGTGACGGTACAGACCCTCGGCGGAACCGGCGGGCTCAAGGTCGGCGCCGACCTGCTGCGCCGGCTCGGGGCACACGCCGAGCTATGGATCAGCGACCCGAGCTGGGAGAACCACCAGGCGGTGTTCGACTACGCGGGATACAAGGTCCAGTCGTATCCTTATTACGACGCGGCCACCCACGGCGTGAAGTTCGACGCCATGCTCGGCACGCTCAAGAAGCTCCCCGCGGGGTCGGTCGTGGTGCTGCATGCTTGCTGCCACAACCCGACCGGTGTCGATCTCTCGCCCGAGCAGTGGGAGCGTGTCATCGAGGTCGTCAACGCGCGCGGTATCGTGCCCTTCCTCGACATCGCCTACCAGGGCTTTGCCGACGGGCTCGATGCCGATGCTGCTCCCGTGCGCCGTTTCGCGGAAGCCTGTCCGGTCGTTTTCGTGTCGAGCTCGTTCTCGAAGTCGCTCTCGCTATATGGCGAGCGGATCGGGGCGCTCTCCGTCGTGACCGAAAGCGCGGACGTTGCGGCGCGCACGCTTTCCCAGTTGAAGCGCGTGATCCGGACCAACTACTCGAACCCCCCGACCCATGGCGGACAGGCCGCCGTCCTGGTCCTCACGACGCCGGAACTACGTGCCTTGTGGGACCGGGAGCTCGGTCAGATGCGCGATCGCATCAAGACCATGCGGCACGATCTCGTTGAGAGGATCCGCGCCCACCGCGCGGACTTCGACTTCAGCTTCGTCATCCGCCAGCGCGGCCTGTTCTCCTACTCGGGCCTGTCGCGGGAGCAAGTGAAGCGGCTCCGCGAGCAATACTCGCTCTACGCCATCGACAGCGGGCGGATCTGCGTGGCCGCGCTCAACTCGCGCAACGTGGACTATGTGGCGCGCGCGATCGCGAGCGTGCTGGTGTAAAATGCGGGGTCAGATTTTTCCCCGATAGCTCAGCCGGTAGAGCGACGGACTGTCAATTGGCAGCATCACAGGGTGACCTGTGAAGGAAAATCGGGTGAACTCAGGGAATGTCCTTCGGGAAGAACCCTGAGCCAAGCCCGCCGAAGGGCTCGCAGTAGGCGGGAAGGTGCAGAGACTAGGGGGTGAGCAGCCCAGGCGATAAGCCCCCGATAGCGCCCGACACCCCACCGGGTCATGCCGAGGGTGATGAGATAGTCCAACGCGCAAGCGTTGTAATCCGCAGGTCGCTGGTTCGATCCCAGCTCGGGGAGCCAACAGGAGATCGGCCACGCGTCAAGCGTGGCCGATTTTTTCACCCCCACCCTAACCCGTCCATCCCGACCCGCTGCATCGGGTCGGGCGCTCGGCGGCTCGGAGCAATGCTCCTCGAAACCCCGCCTCGCCCCCCATCAAGGGGGAGGGATTTCAGTGCTAGACCTTCGGGTACGGAGGCCGTGACACCATCACCTCGACCAGGGCTGGCTTCATCTTCGTGGCCGCCAATCCCTGGCGCAAAGCCGCTTCGACATCGCTTGGATCAGTGACACGGATACCTTCGGCGCCACAGGCCTTGGCGACGGCGGCGAAGTCGGGACTGCGGAAGCTCGTGCCGAAGGTATGGCCGTAGAGGTTCGACTGCTGCATGAAGGTCTGTCCGAAGGCGCCGTCGTTGAGGACGATCATGAGGATGTTGGCGTCGTATTCCACCGCTGTGGGAAGGTCGCCGATCGTCATGAGGAAGGCGCCATCCCCCGCCAGGGCCACCACCTCGCGGGCGGGAAATTCCATCTTGGCCACGATCGCGGTCGGAAGACCGTAGCTCATGGCATTCCACACCCCGGATTGCATGAACGATTCGGGTGTCATGATGCGGCGGAAGGTGCGCGCCCACATCTGACAGTTGCCGACATCGCTCGCGACCACGGCGTTGTCGTCGAGCACGGCATTCATCGCGTCCATCAGCACGCCCGGGTGGATGGGCCGGTCGTTCCGATGTGGCCCGTTCTGCGCCGCAAGGCTCGCACGGATAGCGGCCTTGCCGTCGGCAACCTTCCGGATGAGCGCCTCGTTGCGAGGCCGCCGGTGATCGACCAGCCGCCCGAGCAGCGCGGTGAGGAAGAGTTTGGGGTCTGCCACGCGTTGATCCTCGCCCACGTAGTGCGAATCGGCCGCGTCGTCGAAGCCCACCAGTATCAGGTTTTTCTCGGGGGCACGTTGCCGGAGCTCGGCCAGTTCCGCCGTGCCCGCCCGCAGTCCCACACCGAGAACGAGATCGGTATTCTTGAGTGCCTCGATGCACAGCGGATGGCTGCGATAGTGCTGAAAGTGCCCCGCGAAGAAGGGGTGCTCCTCCGGGATGACGCCGATCGCATCCTGCGCGAAGACCACCGGTGCCTGAAGCCTCAGTGACAGCTCCGCCAGCTCCTGCATCGCGCCCTTGCGGATGATCCCCTTCCCCGCAGCGATGACCGGGGACCTCGACTCCAGTAGCCGCTTGGCAAAGCGCTCGACATCATCCGGCTCGGGCTTCGCGACCTGCATGGGGCGCCTCTGGTAGGGCGGGAGAGCGGCCCGGGCCTCCTGAAGAATGAACTCGCTGTAGTCCGACAGGCGGGGCAGCTCGACGTGTACCGGCCCCGGCCGCCCGCTGCGGGCGACGTGAAATGCGTTCGCCATCACATCCGGGATGTCTTCGATGCGCTCGACGCGCGCCGACCACTTGGTGATCTTCCGGAACATCTCGTGGACGAAGGCGGGATCGTCGACTCCGTGAAAGGCCTCGAGGTCGGCTTTCAGCGGAACGGCGCCGCTGATATGCACCATCGGTGAGGCTGCCGCGTAGGCCTGGGCGACGCCAGCCATGGAGTTGATGCAGCCCGGCCCGGCGGTCACGACGCACACCCCCGGCTCCCCGGTCAGGCGACCGTAAGCGTCTGCCATGAGCGAGACGTTCGGCTCCTGCTTGCAGGTGACCATCCGGATGGATTTCACCCGGCTCAACCCGTCGTAGATCGGGTGGATATGCGAGCCGGGAACGCTGTAGACCCGCTTGACGCCCTCCTCCCGCAGGGCCTCGGCCACGGCTTCCCCCGCGTGCATCGCCGGGCGTTGGGTGCTCAAGCGCGCCTCACGCGGACCCGATGGCGCCGATCGCCGAGAACAGGTCGGTAACGACCTGGCGCGGAATGCCGCGGGTGATGAAAACGAGCCGCGTGGTGCGGTCGGCGCTGGGCCAGGCGGCGAGCTCGAGCGGAGGGTGGAAAAGGTGCTGCACGCCCTGCACGACCATCGGCCCCGCCTTTCCCTCGACGTTGACCAGACCCTTCACGCGCAGAAGATCGGGGCCGCGCAGCGCCGTCAGCACTTCCAGGCATTGCGCGAACGTCGCCCACGCCATCGGTCGCTCGAAGCGCAGCACGAAGGACTGGACGGTCTCATCGTGGCGGTGGGCATGCCCGCCGTGAGGGTCCTCGTCCGCTCCGAGCCAGCGCTCGATCTCCTCCAGGTCGGCGCGGGTCCGGCGCAGCCCGACGTCCATCAGGAAAGCCAGCTCGATTTCTCCGTTCGTCGCCTGGCGCAGCGGCGCCCGGGGATTGATCTCGCGCAGACGCCCCGTGAGCTCGGTGACTTGCTCTTCCGCAATCAGGTCGGTCTTGGTCACGATGAGCCGGTCGGCCAGCGCCACCTGCTTCACCGGCTCCGAAAACTGCTTGAGCTGACCCGGCGCGTTGACCGCGTCGACGAGCGTTACCACGCAATCGAGCCGGTACTGGTCCCGCAGCAGGGCATCGGTGAGCAGCGTCTGCATCACCGGCGCCGGGTCGGCGAGCCCGGTGGTCTCGATGACGACGCGGTCGTAATCGATGATCTCGCCGTTACGCCGCTTGATGAAGAGGTCGCGCAGCGTCTCCTGCAGATCGCCGCGCAGCACGCAGCAGAGGCACCCGTTGTTGAGCAGCATCATCTGCTCGGAGGAGACTTGGACGAGCTCGTTGTCCACGCCGATCTCGCCCAACTCGTTGACGATAACGGCGACCCGGTTCATCTCCGGCCGCTTGAGGAGCCGATTGACGAGCGTCGTCTTGCCGGCTCCGAGGAAGCCGGTGATGATGGAAACGGGTATCAGGCCCGCCAGGGCGTCGCGCGTGGCGGCCGGGCTCTCGGGCATCAGAATGTCGTCTCCAGCGTGTAGAGGCCGCCGCCGAAGCGGTCCACGGCGTAGACGATGCGGTTCTCGTCCACCCACACGTCGTTGATCTGCGCCGAGCCCTTGGGCGCGAGCTTGGGCGTGGCCGGCACGAAGTAGCCGACCTCCTTGGGCTGCAGCGGATTGGATACGTCGAACGCGCGCACGCCGCCGTTGAAATAGGTGCCGAAAATCAGCGTCTCGGAGCGGAACGAGCACGGCCCCGGCTGATTCTCGTGCAGGTTGTGCGAGCCGTAACGGCCGCCGCGCTTGGTAAAAACCTCCGCCGGCGGCAGCGGAAAGGTCGCGATCGGCACCAAGTTGCTTTCCACGCGGGCGTCCACCACCCACGTGAGCTTCGGCCAGTCCTCGCCGTTGTCCCGCACGCACTCGTCCGAGACGATCAGGTAGCCGCGCTCGATCAGCGGCAGAACCGTGTGGGAGAACCCGTTGTAGGGCGGGGAGTACTGGAGATGCCCGACCGGCTTCGGCTTCGTCTTGTCGCTGATATCGAGTATCCAGACGCCGCCGTCGATGTAGCCGATGTATACACGATCCGACTTCTTCGGATAGGAGTTCGTGTTGTGCGGCCGGTAGCCGCCGTCGAACCGCGGGTGGCGCGACGGCGGCGGCGCGGAGTCCCCCTTGCGCGTGCCCGGGTACCACCAGCGCCCGACTTCGGTCGGCTTCGACGGGTTGCGCACGTCGATGATGCGGTAGAACTGGTCGTCCTTCGGGTGCGTGGGCTCGAAATCGGCCGAGCCGGAGGTGAGGTGTACGTATTCGCCGTCCACGAAGAAGACGCAGTGCGCGCCGCGCGAGCTCGGACCCGACGCGTCGAAATGCGAGATCAGCTTCGGCTTCTCGGGCGTGCTGATGTCGAAGAGATCCATGCCGGCGGGCTTCAGGCCCCATTTCTTGGTCTGGTAGGCGACGGCCATGATGTCGCCCACCACGTCGAGCGAGTTCGACCGCACGTCGTTGTGCGGCAGGTCGGTCTGTACCACCATCTTCGGATTGCGCGGATCGGTCACGTCCACCGCCGTGAAATTCTTGGGAGCCGATTCGTGCGCCATCCACAGCATGCGCCGCCCGTCCTTCGCCTTCTGCAGGTTGAGGCCCTCGCCGACCCCGCCGAAGCCGGCAAGCTCGTGGTGGCCGAGGAGCTTCATGTTGAGGGCGAGCTGGGCGGCCCCTCCGCCCGGTCTCAGGGTTCCTTCGGCTGCCATCTATCTTCCTTTCATGGTGGTGCGCCCGGGGGCTCTGCCCCGCAATCGGGCGCGTTTTCTCAAAACAGCGTGGATGGACGCGGTGTCCTCCAGGGCAAAGCCCTGCCTGAGCGCCGCGGTGTAATACGGAATGCTGCCATCGAAGAGCGGCGTCGGGCATTTGAGCCGCCGCACGAACGCCCGGATGATGTCGATGTCCTTCTGGTAGATCTTCGATTTCATGTGGGCGGGAGTATATCGGCCGCGCACCATCATCGGCCCGCGCACCTGGAACATGCGCGAGGCGCCCGCGCCGTCGCTGATGACGCGGTAGAGAAGCCCGAGGTCCACGCCCGCCTTCTCTCCCACCACCATCGCCTCGGCGGTGGAGAGGTTGTGTATCGTCACCAGCAGATTGGCGACGAACTTGAGCTTCGAGCCGATGCCGAATCCGCCGCAGTAATAGGTCGAGCGCGCGAATCCGTCGAAGACCCTGCGGCAGCGGTTGAAGGCCCGCCGGTCGCCGCTGGCATAGACCGCGATGTCTTTCACCGCGGCTTGCGCGCCGGTCCCGCTGATCGGGCAGTCGAGCAGGGTCACCCGCCTGCGCGCCAGCCGCCGCCGCAGGCTCTCCTTCAGCTCGAGCGTCATCGTGCTCGCCTCGACCACGATGGTTCCGGGACGGGCGCCGGCAGTGATTCCGTTTCGGCCGAAGTAAGCCTCTTCCATCGCCACCGCCGACGGCAGCGATGTAATGAGGATCCGGGATCGCGCGGCAACTTCCGAGCAGGAGCGCGCGGCGCGCCCTCCCGCCCTCGTCAGCGCCCGGATCGCCGCCGGCGCCACGTCATAGCCGACGACGCCGTAGCCCGCCGCGAGCAGGTGGCGCGCAAAGGCCCCACCCATGATGCCGAGGCCGATCTGCCCGATCGTGCCGCGACTCCGGCGGGAGGTCCTGCGTCTGCGTGGCATGGCGCGTGGTTTCCCCGATTCAGTTCGGCTTCATATTGAGCCGGGCCTGCTCCGCTTCTTCCGGGCTCATGCTGTCGATCCGATGCTCGAGCCAGGGCGTCGAGCAGACCAGCACATAGCGCGCAAACGGGGATCGCACCTGCAGCCGGTAGTCCGAGCCCCGGGGAACATGAACGATATCGCCAGCGCCCACGGTCTTGCTCTGACCGTCCGCCTTCGCCTGCAAGCTGCCTCCCAGCACATAGATGAACATCTCGTGCTGTGCCGTCGCCTGCGGCTCGTCGTATCCCCCCGGCACCTCGAAAAAACCGAAGGCGAGCCGTTCGCCCTCGATCCAGTCGACGTGTCGTGCCGAGCGCCGGGGCGCATCGAGCGACTCGATGATCGGATAGAAGCAGATGTCGAGCCCCTCCACGATGGCCTGCGACTTGCCCCGAGCCCCCGTGTGCTTTTCGCGCTCGCCCACCTTGTAGCGCCGATTCACCTCCTCCACGGTCATCGCCTTGTCGGGCACGGCCTCGTTCTCGGCCAGGCCCACTACCGTCCAGGTCTTGTCCTTGATGTAGAGATACTGGCAATGACCGTCCTCGGTCGCCCGCATCGAGTGGCGCGCATACGCGGGGGCGTGCACGAAGGTTCCGGGAGAAACAATGCGGCGGTCCTTGCCGACGATGGCGTTGATCTTGCCCCGCAACGGGAAGATCAGCAGCTCGTTGGGATGGTAATGCAGTTCCGAGCCGGTTCCCGCGTTCTTGTGCAGCAGGCAGAAGTACATGTAGCGGCCGTCGATGACCGGCGCTTTTCCGGTCGACAGGTGCGGAGTGAGGTATCGGCTTTCGATGTCGTCGAAGCGGTGGAACGACACGGGGCTCCTCGCGGACTGCCGGCTGGTGCTGCAGTGCGCCCAATGCTAACATCGGGCTCAAAACCGGACAATTCTCCGCCCGCGCGATTGCAGGATGTGGACTGCGCGCGGCGGTCCGCACGGATTCCTTCTGGAGGTCGGTTGAAGCAGATCAACATCGGCATCATTGGCACCGGCTGGTGCGGAGGCATCCGTGCGGAAACCTGCGCCAGCAACCCCGTCGTCGGCAACCTCCATCTCGCCGAAGTCAGGCCGGAGCGTCTGGCAGAAGTCGCCAGGGCAACCGGGGCGAAGACCACCACCGCCGATTACCGCGAGCTCCTGAAAATCCGCGAGATCGACGCTTACTTCATCTCGGCGACCCCGGAGACCCATCACTACCCGATGGCGCGCGAATGCCTGCTCGCCGGCAAGCATGTGTTCCTGGAGAAGCCGATCGCCATCGAACTGCATGAAGCCGACGAGTTGATTTCCCTGGCGCGCAAGAACCGCCTCAAGTTCACGATCGGCTACTCGCAACGCTTCAACCCGAAGTTTGCCTACGTCAGGAAATCCATCGCGAGCGGCGCGATCGGAAAGCCGGTGAGCGCGCTGGTGAGCCGGCACGTCACGCGCGGCCTGGGCAAGAAGATCACCGGGCGCACCAAGCTCTCCCCCGCCGCGATGGAAGCTACCCACGACCTTGACTTCGTGCTGTGGTGCCTGGAGCCCGCCCGGCCGGTGCAGGTCTTCTCGACGGTCAACTATGGCGCCATGCGGGAGGCGACAGGAGCGGACATCCCCGACACCCAGCTCATCACGGTCATCATGGATAGCGGCCTTTCATTCGTGATCAACGCCGGATGGAGCCTGCCGCCGGGCTACCCGAATTTCGCTACGACCTGGATCGAGATGATCGGCACCGAGGGCGCGCTGCTGGTGGACGACAGCCATCGCGACGTGGTCCTCAACACGATGCGCGAGGGCATGCGCCTGCCGATGTCCTCCATGCCAGGCGAGTTCGTGGATCACGCCTACGCCGGACCCATGAAGGCGGAGACCGTGCATTTTCTCGAGGCGGTTGCCTGCGACCGGCCGGTACTGGTCACCGCCGAGCAGGCGCGCCAGGTGATGGAAGTCTACATTGCTGCCGACCTCTCCGCCGAGCGCCGCCAGTCGGTCAACCTCCCGCTGCCCGAATCGCGCGCCTCGGCCCTGGCCCGCTGATCTCAATGAAGAAGAAGCCCAAACGCATCGGCCTTGCAATCGTCGGCGCAGGACGCGTCGGTTTGATCCGCGGAGAGCTCGCCGCGCGCCACCCCGAGGTGGACTGGATCGGCCTTGCCGAGATCAACCCCGAGCGCGGCGAGATCGTGCGCGAGAAGTGCGGCGCGGACTTCGTCACCACGGATTTCCGCGAACTGCTCTCGCGCCCGGAAGTCAACGCCGTCGTCATCTCCACTGACGAGCACTTGCACGTCGATCCAGTCGTCTTCTCTGCGGAGCGCAAGCTGCCGATGCTGATTGAGAAGCCGCTCGCGACGGACCTCGGCGAATCCGCCAGCACGCTCGCCGCCATCGAGAAGAGCGGCGCGGATGCCGTGATCGGCTACACCCAGCGCTTCCGCCGCCGCTGGCTGGTGGCCAAGGAGAAAGTGAAATCCGGTGCGCTGGGCGAGGTCACCATGGTCACTTCGCGCGCGTTCATGAACCGGCTCGTCGCGATCGACAATTACAAGCGCAGCGACAACCGCGCCGAGGTGACCCCCATGGTGATCTCCGGCACCCACGCGCTCGACATCGTGATGTGGCTGATGGAGGCCAGGAAGCCGGTGGAGGTTTACGCGCGTTCGGTGAACAAGGCACTGGGCCCGACGTGGCAAGGGGTCGACGGCACCGGCTACACCATCACCTTCGACGACGGCGCGATCTATCACGGGGTGATCTCCTGGGCGCTTCCGGAAATCTGGCCCGGCGCGGTCTACAGCCTCGAAATCGGCGCCGTCGGCACCGAGGGCGTGCTCACTATCGACGACACGCACCGCGACATCGTGCTTGCCACTAACCTGATCCAGGCTGAGGGCTACTCACCGGACAAGCGCCGCCACGTCGATTTCCTGACCAGCTACCCGGTGGGCGATATGGCGCTCGGCGAACTGCGCGGCCCGATGCGGGAGGAGACGAACTCGTGGCTCAACCGCGTCTCGCTCGGGGTAACCACGCAGCATGCGACCGCCCGCGAGGGCCACAATCGCCTGATGCTCACCAAGGCGATCGACCTGTCCGCGAGGCTCAAGCGCCCCGTCAAGCTGCCGATCACCCCCGAGGACATGCAGCAGGCCGGCTGACGGCCCTACGGCTCGGTCCGGCGGTTGAAGATTGAGGAGGATACGATGGACAAGCTGATCCGATCTCTGTTGGCGATTGCGTGCGTGATTTCCGCGGGCGCCGTGAATGCGGCCGAGAAATTCCCGCAGCGGCCGGTGCGCATGATCGTCCCGTACGCGCCGGGCGGCGCCACCGACATCACGGCGCGGCTGCTGCAGACCGGCATCAGCGAGCTGTGGGGGCAGCCGGTCATCGTGGACAACCGGGCTGGTGCCTCGGGCACCATCGCCATCGAGCTCGCCGCACGCGCGGCTCCCGACGGCTACACGCTGCAGGTTGGCAATGTATCGACCAACGCGATCAATGAAACGACTTTCGCCGCGCTCAAGGTCAAGCCCTCGCGCGACCTGACCGGCGTGACCAATCTGATCCAGCTGCCGCACCTGTGGGTGGTGAGCACCGCTGTGCCGGCCTCGAGCCTGAAGGAATTCTCCGACTACGCCAGGAAGTCGGGCGGGAAGCTGAACTACGGCTCCGCGGGGGTGGGTTCCTACCCCCATCTCGATACCGTCAAGCTTCTGAAGCACATGGGCGTCGAGGTGACGCATGTTCCGTACAAGGCGGGTGCGGCCGGAATGATCCCGGCGATCATGGGCAACGAGATCCAGTTCATGTTCATCAACATGGCCTCCTCGCTCCCGCACATCCGCACCGGCCGGATCAAGCCCCTTGCGACCACCTGGCCGACACGGCGCCCCGAGCTGCCCGACGTCCCGACCGTCGCGGAAGCGGGCTATCCCGGTTTCGGCACCAATGCCTGGAACGGCCTGTTCGCGCCGGCCGGCGTCCCGAAGCCGCTCCTCCAGCGCATTCACGCCGATGTCGCTAAAGTCATGGCAACGCCGGCGACCAAGGAAGCGCTTGCCAAGGTATTCATGACGGGAGTGGTCAACCGCTCGCCCGACGAGTTTCAGCAATTCGTGCTCGCGGAAATCAAGACCTGGGGCAAAATCGTCATCGAGAACAACATCAAGGTCGAGTAAACCCGGACTGGCTCCCCCGGTCCTCCCCTGCAAGGGGGGAGGACGCGCCATGCAAGCAAAGCACGAACTGCTGGTCGAGAAGGACATCGAGATACCGGTGCGCGACGGCGCGCGGCTCAAGGCCGACATCTTCCGTCCCGGAGGCGGTGGCCGTTATCCGGCGATACTCAACATCGGCGGCTACCGCAAGGACAAGGTATGGGTGCCTCCCCACGATCTCGGGGAGAAGGCCAATCCCTACATGAACTGGGAGACGGTCAATCCCCTGTGGTGGGTTCCGCGCGGCTACGCTGCCGTGCGCGTGGATACGCGAGGCTCGGGCAAGTCACCCGGCACGTTCGATCCCTGGTCGCGCCAGGAGGCGCTGGATTTCCACGACTGCATAGAGTGGGCCGGGCGGCAGAAGTGGTGCAACGGCCGGGTCGGACTCAGCGGAATATCGTATTTCGCGATGAACCAGTGGCTTGCCGCGAGCCTGCGCCCGCCGTCATTGAAGGCCATCATTCCGTGGGAAGGCGCGGCCGACATGTACCGCGACCTCGCCTATCACGGCGGAATCTTCTGCCTGGGTTTCATCGGCAACTGGTTCAACAACCACATGGCGCACCATCTCCTCGGTACGCCCCAGCAATACAATCCCGACGCGTTTTCCAATAACTGGTTGTGGCAGTACATGCGCCACAGCCTCGACACCGGCTGGTTTGACCAGCGCCGGCCGGACTGGAGCCGCATCGAGGTGCCCATGCTCACCGCCGGCAACTGGAGCGGCATGGGGCTGCACCTGCGCGGCAACACGGAGGGCTACGTGCGCGCCGCGTCGAAGCACAAGAAGCTGCGCATCCACGCCGGCACCCATTACCACCCCTTCTACAGCGAGAACGGTCGGCGGGACCAGCTGCATTTCTTCGACTACTGGCTGAAGGGCGAGACGAACGGCGTGATGCAGGAGCCGCCGGTAAAGCTCCTCATCCGCAGGGGCGGCAAGGACAATTACGAGTGGCGCCATGAAAGGGAATGGCCGCTCAAGCGCACGCGCTGGACGCGCTTCTATCTGAAGCCTGCGCGGGTGGCGACGAGGGGCCGTGAGCCGGCAGAGGGATTGCTCGTACCCGCGGCACCCAGGCGGCGGGGTTCCGTCGCCTACTCTGCGGCCGGCATGTCGAAAGCGGGCATCGCATCCGCCTCCTGGACATCGACCGTGCTGCCGGGCAGCCTGCCCCGGCTGGGCGCCTCGTTCGAGACCGAAGCGCTGCGCCAGGATCTCGAGGTGACCGGCCCGGTCGTGCTGACGCTCTGGGTCTCAAGCACCACCGAGGACATGGACGTATTTGCCACGCTGCGCAACATCGACCGCGACGGGCAGGACGTCTGGGAGGTTGGCCAGCAGCAGCAGAACGTCCCGGTCGCCAAGGGCTGGCTGCGCGCTTCCCATCGCAAGCCCGACAGGCGATTGACCCTCCCCCACCGGCCCTACCATGCCCACGATGAGCGGCAGTGGCTCAAGAAAGACCAGACGGTGCGCCTCGACGTGGAGGTGTGGCCGACCTGCATGGTGTTCCGCAAGGGACATCGCATCCGGCTCGACATCCAGCCGCGCGACGGAGTCGGGTCGGCCCCTTACACCCACTACAGCGCCGATTACAATGCCGGCGACAACACCGTTTACACGGGTGGTAGCATGGCGTCTCACCTGCTGCTGCCGGTTATCCCCGGAAGCCAGCCGGACCGATAAAACCCAGGAGGAATAGACCATGAAATCCAGGTGGTATGTGATCGTGGCGGGTCTTGCGGCCATCCTGCTGCCGGGCTCGCAGGCCTTCGCACAGGCGAAGGCAGAGGACTACCCGTCGCGGCCGGTGCGGATGATCGTGCCGTTCGCGCCTGGAGGCGCCTCCGACACGGTCGGCCGCATCATCCAGCCCGCCATGGCCGCGCTCCTCAACCAACAGGTGGTAGTGGACAACCGCGGCGGCGCCGCCGGCAATATCGGGGTGGAAATCGCGGTGCGCGCGAGCCCCGACGGCTATCACTTCCTGCTCGGCAACATCGGGACGATGGCGATCAATCCGAATTACTACACCAAGTTCCCGTACCGGCCGCTCAAGGACTTGGTTCCGATCACCCAGGTCGTGGACGTGCCCGGCTCCCTCGTCGTGCACCCGTCGCTGCCCGCGAAGAACGTGAAGGACCTCATCGCGCACCTGAAGGCGAACCCCGGCAAGTTGAATTACGGCGCGCCCGCGCCGAGCAGCGCGAACACCCTGGAAACCATCATGTTTCTCACGGCGACCGGCACGAATGCCGTCCAGATCAACTACAAGGGCGGCGCCGGACCGGCTACCATCGGGCTGCTCGGCAACGAGATCCAGATGATGTTCGTGACGTTTTCTTCCGTGGTAGGCCACGCCAAGCAGGGGCGCCTGCGCATGCTCGCGGTCATATCGCCCGATCGCAATCCCGCCTATCCGGAGATCCCGACAATGCGCGAGCAGGGACTCAACATGGTCGTCGGCTCGTGGCAAGGCCTCTTCGTGCCCACGAATACGCCGCAGCCGGTGGTGAGCAGGCTCTTCAAGGTGGGCGTGGACATGATCAAGGATCCGCAGGTCGTGAAGCGGCTCGGCGACGCCGGAATCACCATCGTATCGAGCAAGTCTCCGGCGGAATTCGTCGCGTTCGTGAAATCGGAGACCGAGCGCTACGGCAAGGCGATCAAGGACGCGAATATCCAGACCGAATAACCCCCACCCTGCCCTCCCCCTTGGCAAGGGAGAGGGATAGGGAGGGGGTTTGATCTGGATCGTGGAGGCCGGCGTGTCCCTGCGTGGATATGTGGCTGATTCCTGAGACGGCTTCTGAAAATTCGAACGGGAGAACAAGATGGCAAACGTTGGCATGGTGGGACTGGACTGGCAGCAGCGCATCAACTGGGAGCGCCTGCGCAAGTACCGCACGGAGCGGGCGCGGGAGCGGATGAAGGCCCACGGGCTCTCCGCGATGCTGTGCATGTATGACGAGAACGCGCGCTACATCACCGGCACGCTGACACCCGGCTGGAACCGCCTGAAGCCCGGCCTGCGCTACGCGATGCTGTGCGGCGATGACGCGCCGGTCCTGTTCGAGCAAGGCGACATCGGCGCGCAGGTCAACCGCCATTCACCGTGGATTCCGAAGGACCACGTGCGCTGGTCGTACGCATGGATCAAGGGCGCGGCGGGTCCGGCGTCCACGCAGCAGGTCAAGAAGTTCACCGACGCGATCAAGCAGGAGATGAAGAAAGCGAACGTCGCCGGCGGCAAGCTCGGCGTGGACTTCATCGACATCAACATGCTGCAGGTCTTCAAGGACGAGAAGATCGACTGGGTCGACGGCATGACGCCGATGATGGAAGCGCGGGCGGTCAAGAACGAGGACGAGCAGGAGGCGCTGCGCATGGTGGGCGCGATCGGCGACGCGGCGCACTGGGAATTCATGAAGTTCCTCAGGCCCGGCCTCACCGAGAACCAGCTGACCGCGCACATCATGGAGTTTCTCTACTCCATACCGGGGATGGAGGATGTCGAGGACGTGATCGTGTCCTCCGGGCCCAATACCTGGCCCAACTGGCGCAACTTCTCCGACCGGATCATCCTGCCGGGCGACATCGTGTTCATGGACCTCGCGGCGCTCACCTGGAACGGCTACAAGTCCTGCTATTACCGCACCTACTGCGCGGGCAAGGAGCCCACGCAGGAGCAGAAGGACATCTACGCCACCGCGCTCAAGTGGCTCTACGACTCGATGAAGGCCGTGAAGGTCGGGACCACGACGCGCGAGATCGCCTCCAAGTGGCCTTCGGCCAAGGACGCGTGGGGCTATGCGGAAGAGGACCAGGCCGCCGCCAACCTGTGGGGCCACGGTCTCGGGCTCGCGCAGTACGACCAGCCCGTGATCTCGCGCATCTGGTCGCTTGACCATCCGGTCGAGATCAAGGAAGGCATGGTATTCGCGCTCGAAACCCAGCACGGCAAGCCGTTCCGCTGGGGCGTGCGGATCGAGGAGATGCTGATCGTGCACAAGGACAGCGTCGAGCTGATCTCCAATTTCCCGGTCGAGCAGATCACCGTGGTCGATCCGATGCCCGGCTACTCGTCGCTCGGGTGGTCTTCCATCAAATAAACAGGAGCGCGGAGAATCCCTGCACCATCCAGGGACGGGCCATCAACGTGAGCAACCGCAGTGCGATGGGCCGCGTCCGGGCTCGGCATCGATGCGACAATTCATAACACCCCTGTCGTCACCCGACGCGGCGGACGCCGCCCGGTTTGGGCCCAAGGCCGCCAATCTTGCGGTGCTCGGCTACTCGGGGCTGCCGATACCGGGCGGCTACGCGGTCGCCGCCGACGCCTATCGCCTGCAGCTCGCCGCCCTCGGACTCGAGCCCGTGGCGCGCGCGGTATTTTCCGCGGACGACGCCGTGGCACGGCGCAGCGCCCTGCAGCTGCGCATGCGGTTGATGGACCAGTCGATCCGGTCCGAGGTCGAGGAGCCCCTCCTCGCCGCATGGCGCTCCGTCATCAGCGGCGGTGCGGTTCCCGGCGTGGTGCGCTCCTCCGCCCTCGTCGAGGACCGCTTTGGATCGAGTTTTGCCGGTCAGTTCGAGAGCTTTCTCGGACTGGCGAACGAGACCGACTTTCTCACTGCGGTGCGCGCGTGCTGGGCAGCGTTGTGGGCACCACGCGCGCTGCGCTACATGGCCACGCACGGAGTCGATCCGGCAGACACGGCCATGGCCCTGCTGGTTCAACCACTGGTCGCGGCGCAAGCGGCCGGCGGCGGCTTGAGCCGGACGGCGGAAGGCGGAATGCTGGTCAACGCGACGCCCGGGCTGGGGGCGGCGATTGCCCAGGGAGAAGTCGCGCCCGACCGCTACACGCTCGGCCGCAATGGCGCCCTCCACGAGTACCAGGCGGGCATCACCTATCACCAGGTCGACTGCGTGCACCAGCGGAGGCCTGCGCGGCCTCCCCGCGCGAGCGCGCCCTGCCTCAAGCCCGCACAGGTGCAGGAGCTCGGGCAGCTGATGCTCCAGGCGGAGCGGATCATGGGCATGCCGGTCGAGGTCGAGTGGGCGCTCGACGGCGAAGGAATCACGCTGCTGCAGGCACGGCCGCTGCACCTCGACGACAACGGACCGTCCGCGGTGCCGGATCAGATCTGGCTGCGGCAGCCGCGCCTGCGCGGCCAGCCCGCGGGGGTGGGCTGGGGCACGGGCCGTGCCCGCGTGGTGAACTGCGAGTGCGAGATCGCGCGCCTCGGGCCCGGCGACGTGCTGGTCACGCGCATGGCCGGTCCCGCGCTGGGACGCGTCCTCGCCACGGTTTCCGGTGTCGTGTCCGAGCTCGGCGGCAGCACCTCGCACCTCGCCTCCCTCGCGCGCGAGCGCTGCGTTCCCATGGTGCTGGGCGTGCCGGGCGCCACCCTCCAGATTCCCGAGGGCGTGCAGGTGGCGGTGGACGGCGTGGCGGGGATCGTGCGCTGGATGGCCAATCGCTAGAGCATGACCCAGAGAATTCGCGGCATCACGGACGAAGAGGCGAGCGGTCCCGCCAAGGAGCTGTTCGAGGCTTCCAACCGCATGCTCGGCCGCACCGCGAACCTGCAGCGCATTCTTGCGCACAGTCCGTACGTGGCGCGCTGGCTGCTGCCGTTCATCGCCGCCGTCCGCCAGCCCCGGGCCGGCGCCGTGTCCGACGTGCGGCTGCGCAACCTCGCCGTTCTCAAGACCTCGACGATCAACGGCTGCCGATACTGAACCGAGCACAACCGGGTGCTTGGTCAAGCACTGGGACTGACGGACGCCGAGTTCGACGCCCTGCAGGGCGAGGATTACCGCTCGAGCGCGCTGTTCGACGAACGGGAGAAGGCCGTGCTGGCGTGGTCGGAAGCGATGACGCTGAACACCGCGAAGCACAGCGGTGCGGCCTGGGACGACCTGCGCCGGCTCTTCAGCGACGCCGAGATCATCGAGATCTCTCTCGCCTGTGCGATGTTCAACATGATCAACCGCCTGAACGACTCCTTCCGCACCGAGCTCGAGCCGGAGGAGTACAACCGCCGCCAGCATCGCGCCGTCGGCGTCACCGCCGCGGCGCTCGAGGACTACGCCTGCGGCATCTGCTCCCGGCGGCGTGAACCGTGATGCGCCCCCGGATCTTCATCACCCAGCCCGTGGCCGAGAGCGCCGTTGCGCGCCTGCGGGTGGTCGCCGACGTCGAGATGAACCCCGACACGCTGCACATCGCCACCAGGGCCGAGCTGCTGGAGCGGGTCCCGCAGCTCGACATCCTGTTCTGCCTGCTCCATGACAAAGTGGACCGCGACATCATCGCCGCGGGAAAACGCCTGCGCGCGATCACCTCGATGAAGATTACGCCCTCGGATATCGACGTTGCCGAGGCGACGGCACGCCGCATTCCCGTCACCGTGATCGCGCCGATCGTGACCGAGGCAACCGCCGACATTCATTTCGCGCTGCTGCTTGCAGTCGCCCGGCGCGTGGTCGAAGGCGACCGTCTGGTGCGAGCCGGCGTCTTCCCCGGAGCGCAATCGGCGCATCTCCTCGGCGCCTGGGTGCACGGCAAGACCATCGGGCTCATCGGCGGCGGCGGCCGCATCGGGCGCGCGGTCGCGAAACGGGCGCAGGGCTTCTCGATGCGCACTCTTTACTGGACGCCGCGCCGCAAGCCGGAAAGCGAGGAGCGGGCGGCCGGTCTCGAGTATGTTCCGTACGACCGGCTTCTCGCGGAGTCCGACTTCGTCTCGGTTCACGCCCCCCTCAACGCGGAAACGCGGCATCTCGTCGGCGAGCGCGAGCTGCGTCTCATGAAGCCGACTGCGTTTCTCGTCAACACCGCGCGCGGCCCGATCGTGGACGAGAAGGCACTCGTGCGCGCCCTGAAAGAAAAGCGGATCGCCGGCGCCGGTCTCGACGTCTATGAGAACGAGCCGAAGGTCGAGCCGGAACTGCTTTCCATGCAGAACGTGGTATTGACGCCACATCTGGGCAGCGCGGTGAAGGAGCTGAGGGAATCCATGGCCAACGTGGTCGCGGACAACATCCTCGCAGTGCTGGAAGGAAAGCGCCCCCCCAACTGCTGGAACGCGGAGATCTACAAGTAAATCGATTTCTGAAGGTGCTGACATGGCAAAGGCGAAAGTGGTTCTGACGGACTACGTATGGGAGTCGCTGGACGTCGAGAAGAAAATCCTCGCGGGACTCGCCGACCTGGTGCCCATGCAGACCAAGAAGCCGGAGGAATTCCTCTTCCAGGCGGCGGATTGCGACGCGCTTCTCAATACCTACGCCGGCCCCATTACCGCCGATGCCATGGCAAGGATGCCGAAATGCAAGATCATCGCGCGCTACGGCATCGGGGTGGACACGATCGATCTCGAAGCCGCCACCCGCGCGGGCATCATCGTCACCAACAATCCCACCTATTGCATCGAGGAGGTCGCCGAGCACACCATGGCGCTCCTCCTCGACAGCGCCCGCAAGATCGCCTTCTACGACCGCCTGGTGCGCGCCGGTACCTGGGCCGTGCCGCCCGGCAAGCCTCTCTACCGGCTCGTCGGCCGCACGCTGGGGCTGGTCGGCTTCGGCAACATCGCGCGCCAGGTGGCGGTGCGCGCGGCCGCGTTCGGCATGCGGGTGCTCTACGCCGATCCCTACGTGAAGGAAGGGCAGTTTCCGGAGCCGGGCAGGAAGGTGGAATTACCCGAGCTCTTCAAGGAATCGGATTTCATCTCCGTGCACCCTCCCCTCACGCCCCAGACGCGCGGCATGATCAACGACGATGCGTTCTCCCGGATGAAGCCGGGCGCGATATTGATCAACTGCTCGCGCGGCCCGGTCGTGGACACCGCGGCACTGGTGCGGGCGCTCGACGCGAAACAAATCGCCGGCTGCGCGCTCGACACCACCGATCCCGAGCCGCTGCCCGACTCGCACCCGCTGCGCGGGCGCGACAACGTGATCATCAATCCGCACGTCGCCTGGTACAGCGAGACCGCGATGGTAGGATTGCAGGCCGGAGCGCCGGGGGAAGTGCGCCGCGTGCTGTCCGGCGAGTGGCCGGTCAACGTCGTTAACAAGGCGGTGAAGGGGAAGAGCCGCGCCGGACTCTGACACCATGATCAACGCGGCAATCATCGGCCTCGGCTGGTGGGGCAAGAACATCGTCGGCGCGATCCAGGGCAAGAGCGCGAAGCTCCGATTCGTGCACGGGGTGAGCAAGGAGATCGACACTGCCCTGCCACTGGCCGAAGCCAACGGCTTCACCCTGAGCGACGACCTGGAGAAGGCGCTTGCCGACCAGCGCGTGGAGGCCGTCGTGCTGGCGACCCCGCACTCCCTGCACACCGAGCAGATCGTGCGCGTCGCGAAAGCGGGGAAGCCCGTGTTCTGCGAGAAGCCGCTCGCGCTGAAGCGCGCCGACGCCGAGCGCTCCGTGGCGGCCTGCGCGCAAGCCGGGGTGCTGCTCGGCCTGGGAACGAACAAGCGCTTCTGGCCCTCGATGGCGGAGCTGCGGCGCGTTGCGGCGAGCGGGGTACTCGGCCGCCTCATGATGATCGAGGGGCACTACAGCAACGAGAACTCGGGCATGCATTTTTCCGCGTGGCGGGACTCCCCGAGCGAGTCCCCCGGGGGCGGCATGACCGGCACCGGCATCCACCTGCTCGACGCGTTCGTCAGCCTCGCCGGGCCGGTCGCCGAGGTGAACGCGCGTCTGGTCACCCGGCGCAAGGGCCCCGATCCCCGCGACGCCATCTCCACCACGTTCACCTTCGCCAGCGGCCTCGCGGGCTATTTCGGCGCGGTGCGCGCCTCGCCCGTGTACTGGCGGGTGCACCTGTTCGGGGACGAGGGCTCGGCCGAAGCCCTCGGCGAGACGCAGCTTGTGCTGCGCAGCCGCGGCGGCAAGATCGAGGTGCGGGATTTTCCGAAGGTGGACTCGCTGCTCGCCGAGCTCGACGCCTTCGCCGACGCCGCGTCCGGAGGCGCCCCCTACCCTATCAAGACTCGGGAGATGGTCGACGTGGTGGCCGCGTTCGAGGCGATCATCCGGTCGATGGACACCGGCAAGCCGGTGCCCATCGACTGACCGCTACTTGATGGAGTCCGTCGCCATCTTGAGGATGCGCTTGATGTCGCCGCTTGCCTCGAAGATCTCGGCGACGACCTTCTGCTGCGTGGCGCCGTCCATGGGTGTAATCGGCAGATTGGATTTTGTGGCGGCCTTCACCACCTCCGGATCCTGCAGTGCCGCCATGATGCCGGCCCGCAGCTCGGCCGTAACGGCCGGCGGAATTCCCGGGGGGCCGAACAGGCTGCGATGCACCCGCTGGATGTTGATCAGCGCCTGGATGGTCCTCTTCTTGGCCGGATCCTGGACCAGCTCGAGCGCGTTCGGAACGTCCGGATGATCCGCGCGGCGCGCCTCGCCGACCGAAAGGATCGGGCGGACGTCGCCGGCCTTCAACACCTTGATCGCGGAGGTCCACGAGGTCAGGCGGCCGTCGGTGTCGCCGCGAACGATCGATAGCGTCGTGTCGCCGCCGCCTTCATAGCCGGTGATGAACCTCACGGTGAACCCGAGCACGTCGGCCAGCATGGCCATGCCGTAGAAATCCTCGTCCACGCCCTGGCTCGGCACCTTGAGAGGCCGGCCGAGCTTGACCACGTCGGCGACCGATTTGATCGGCGACTTGGTGCCGACGAAAATTACCCGGTCGTCGAGCGCCGCGCGGCCCAGATAGGTGAATTTCAGCGCGTCGAACTGCACGCCCTCCGCACCGCCCAATTGCGCCAGGACGAGCGCCGGCCCGCTGGTGAGCCCGAAGGTCAGGCCGTCGGGCTTGGCGTGCCACACCAGGTTCGACCCGACCATCCCGCCGGCGCCGGAGTGATGCTCGATGCGCACCGTCTTTGCCTTGAGGTGCTTGGCAATGGCGGGCGCGAGCAGCTGACCGTAGCGGGCGAAACTGCCCGAGGCCGAGTGCGGCAGGATCATCACCACGGTCTTGCCTTCGTAGTAGCCCTGCGCATGCGCGGGAGCACCCAGGCCAGCCGCAAGACCGCCGGCAAGCGCGCCGACGCACAGCCGTTTCAAGCCGATCCTCATGTCTCACTCCTCCCTGTTGAGTTGACGTCAAGCCTCAGAAATCGACGTAGTCCGCGAGCACACCCGAGATCAGCCCGCGATTGAGCTGGACGCCGAGTGTATACCCGAACAGCCCGTACAGCACTGCCACGCATGCCGAAGCATAGAAGACGGCCCGCGCAAGCGAGCTGTGCCCGGTGATCGCCAGGTAGCCCGCGGTGAATATCCATACGGCGGGCAGCGGTCCGACCACCAGGACAAGCGCGAGCAGGAGCGCCACCATGCCAAGCGTCCACCGCTCACTCCTCCACCTGTCCGCTGCTTGCGGCTGAGCTTCGTCGGCCCGCACGGCCTGGGAATCGATGGGCGCCTTCGCGATCACGTCGCGCTTCATGATCAGGTCGAGCGCGTCGATGTTCAGCTGGTCGGCGGCGCGGAAATTCTGCCACAGCAGCTGCGCAACCGCGAAACACACGCCGAGAACGGCGATCGGCAGCGGCACCAGCCGCGCGCGCGAGCTGTACCCGAGGGTCATGTACAGCAGCGCCAAAAACAGGACGAGAAACACTCCGGCGACGATGTTTTCCTGCGTGCGCCGGCTCACAGGCTTCCCCGATCCAGCGCGGCCTGCGCGTCCGCCCGCCGGCGGCGACCGCGCACGAATGGCCAGGCCGCGGTTACCACCACCAGCAGGAACATCGTGAGCGTCAGCGGCCGCGTGAAGATGAAGTCGGGCCCGTATAGCATCAGCGAAACATGAAGGTTGCGCTCGATCATGGTTGCGAGCACGAGCCCGATCACCAGGTTTGCGCGCGAGTAGCGGTACTTCTCCATCAGGTAGCCGATCCCGCCGAAGAAGGCGCATACCAGCACGTCGCCGAGGTTTCCGCGCGTGGCGTAGGCCCCGACGAAGCAGACCGACAGCACCAGCGGCACCATCAGGTCCCCGTTGAGCGTCGGCATGCGTGCAAGGTAGGGGGAGATCGCCATGCCGATCACCGCCACCAGCACGCTGGCGAGGACGATGATCCAGACCAGGTTGAACACGACATTGAGATTCTCGGTGAGCATCTGCGGTCCGGGCGCAATGCCCATGTTGACGAAGGCGATCAGCAGCAGCGCCATGCTGTCGCCGCCCGGGATTCCGAAAGCCAGCGTCGGCAGCAGTCCGCCCCCTTCATTGGCGCCGAGCGTCGCGTCGGGTGCGATCACGCCCTCGACGTTTCCCTTCCCGAACGTCTCCGGATGCTTCGACGTCTGCACCGCCTGCGCATAGGCGGCGATGCCGCCGGCGCTGCCGCCGATGCCGGGCAACACGCCGATCCAGAGCCCGAGAATGCTCGAGCGCAGCACCAGCGACCAGCGGGCCAGCGTGTCGCGGATGCCGTCGACGAACGAGCTCTTGCCGGCGCTCACCTTGCGACTGACGATGGAGTCGCCGCGCAGATGCAGCTTCATCATTTCCGCGACGGCGAAGAGCCCGATCATGGCGACCGGAAACGAGATGCCGTCGATCAGGAACAGGATGTCGAACGTGTAGCGGGTGGTTCCGGTGACCGGGTCCATGCCGACGAAGGCGATGAGGACCCCGAGCGCTGCCGCCATCATTCCCTTGAAGAGCGACCCGGCGCTGAACGTCGCAATCAGCGTCATGCCCCACAGCGAGACCATGAGGTACTCGGCCGGGCCCAGGGCGAGGATGATGGGGCGCACGAATGGAATGCAGGCCGCGAGGAAGACGGCGCCGATGATGCCGCCGAGGAATACCGCCGTCGCCGAGGCGCCGAGCGCACGCTCCCCCTCGCCGCGCACGGTCATGGGGTAGCCGTCGAACATCAGTGCCAGGCTCTTGGACGACCCGGGCACGTTGAACAGAATGCTGGTGACGGAGTCGCCCCACAGCGTGGCAATATGCGCGCCCAGGAGCAGCGCAAGCGTCGCGGCGACTTCATGTCCGTAGGTGAACGGCAGCAGCAGCGTCATCGCGACGACGCCACCGAGCCCCGGCAGGATCCCGATTACCAGGCCATAGAGGACGCCCAGCACCATGAACAGCATCGCCTGGGGCGTGAACAGGGCCAGAAGTCCTGAATAGATCGCCTCAAGCATTCGGATGCCGCTCCCCTCGACAGGCGCTCGATCCGGCCGATGCGCGCATCGTGCGCCGATCGCTCACATCGTGGACCGTGATCCCCTCCCGCATCGTTCCTCCCCCTATCCGCGGCGGCATATCATATCGTCACCGCGCAACTGCGTCACCGCGCCGCCCGGCCGCACTTGGCTGCACCTCCGACCCCTGCTAGCATCCGGCCCACTTCTCCAGAACCCGGGAGTCCAAATGACGGTACGCATCGCGCACAATCTCAAGCTCCTCGCTCGGCACGACGCGGGCGGCGCACCCAATCTCGGCGAGGGCATGGCGATGAAGGTCAAGAACGGCCGCCGCTACATGTACATCGCCCACGAGCACCATCCGGCGTGCTTTTCGATCTTCGACGTGACCGAGCCGGCGGCGCCGAAAATGCTGTGGCAGCTGCCGCTCCCCCACAAGAACGTGCGCGGCAACTCGCTTGCGATGCGCGGGGACATCCTGATCCAGGCCTACCAGGTGAACAAGGCCGGTCTCAAGCCCGCCGGTTTCCAGGTATACGACATCTCGAAGCCCGCAGAGCCGCGCGAGATCGCGTTCTTCGACCTGTCGGGCGGGCCCGCCTCCCAGGGCGTCCATTACGTCTCGTTCATGGACGGCCGCTACGCCCACATCACGACCGGCGCGCCGGACTTCGAGCCGAAGCACCCCAAGGACCACCAGTTCTACATGATCGTGGACCTGGTGAACCCCTCCCGGCCGACGGAGGTGGGGCGCTGGTGGATGCCGGGCCAGAGGAAGGGCGACCCCGGCGAGCTGCCGCCGCGCCACCTCGAGTTCGATTTCGCGTACCGGCCGCACCACACGCTTTCCTACCCGGAGCGCCCGGACCGCGCCTACATCGGCTACATCGACGGCGGCATCGTCATTCTCGACATCGCGGACAAGGCGCGGCCGAAGCTCATCAGCCGCCTCGACTACCATCCCCCCTTCCCCGGCTTCACCCACACCGTGCTGCCGCTGTTCGATCGCAACCTTCTCGTCGTCACCGACGAGGCGACCGGCGACCACGGTCTCGACTGGCCCAAGCGCTACTGGATGGTGGACATGCGGGTAGAGTCGAACCCGGTGATGATCTCGAGCATGCCCACGCCCGAGAATTTCGAGGAGCTGCACAAGGTCGGCGGCCGCATCGGCGCGCACAACATCCACGAGAACGAGCCGGAGCCCGGAGCCGCCAAGCTCCAGTACACGGTGGCGACGACGTGGTTCAGCGCGGGCCTGCGGGTCTACGACATCTCGGACCCGTTCCGGCCCGAGGAAATCGCGGCGTTCCTGCCGGAAACTCCCGAGGGGCAGCGCGGTTGCCGGATCAGCGATCTCTTCGTGGACGACCGCGGCATCATCTACGCCGCCGACCGCGCACGCGGCGGCCTCTACGTCCTGGAATACACCGGCACGCGGCCGCTAAATTGAGTGTCTAGAGCGCCCGCTCGAGCTCTTCGCGCAGCTCGTAGAGCTCCTTCGGCATCCGCGCCTTGAGCTTGTCAAAGAACTTGGCGTGGTCCTTTACTTCCGTGCGCCAGGCTTCCGGGTCGACCCGGGTCAGATCCTCGAAGCGCTCGCGCGTGAAGCTCTCGAGTCCGGTCCACTCGAGGTCCTCGTAGCGTGGCTGCAGGCCGAGCGGCGTCCTCACCGCGTCCACCTTGCCTTCGACGCGGTCGATGACCCACTTCAGCACCCGCATGTTCTCGCCGAAGCCGGGCCAGATGAACTTGCCGTTCGCGTCCTGCCGGAACCAGTTCACGCCAAAGATGCGCGGCGGGTGCTTCAGCCCCGCGCCGATCTTGAGCCAGTGCTTGAAGTAGTCGCCATAGTGGTAGCCGCAGAACGGCAGCATCGCGAAGGGATCGCGCCGCACCACGCCGACCTGGCCGACGATCGCAGCGGTCGTCTCCGAGGCCATGGTCGAGGCCATGTAGACGCCGTGCTTCCAGTCGAATGACTCGGTAACGAGCGGCACCGCCGTCGCGCGCCGCCCGCCGAAGAGAAATACGCTGATCGGCACGCCCGCCGGGTTCTCCCAGTCGGGATCAGCCGATGGTATCTGGTTGCAGCTCATCGTGAAGCGCGCGTTCGGGTGGGCCGCCTTGCGCTTGCTCTCCGGCGTCCAGGGCTTGCCCCGCCAGTCGGTCAATTCCTTCGGAGGCTCCTTCGTAAGTCCCTCCCACCACACGTCGGCGTCGGGCGTCAGCGCGACGTTGGTGAAGATCGTATTGCGCTTCACCGCCTCCAGGCAGTTCGGATTGGTCAGCTCCGAGGTTCCCGGCGCGACGCCGAATGCCCCGGCCTCGGGATTGATCGCGTAGAGCCGGCCATCGGCACCCGGCTTGATCCAGGCGATGTCCTCGCCGATGGTGGTGATCTTCCAGCCCTTCTCCCTGAACACCCTGGGCGGAACCAGCATCGCGAGGTTGGTCTTGCCGCATGCGCTCGGAAACGCCGCCGCGAGGTAATACTTCTTCTTCGCCGGGGTCTCAATGCCGAGGATCAGCATGTGCTCCGCGAGCCAGCCCTGCTCCCTCGCCATGATCGAGGCGATCCGCAGCGCGAAGCACTTCTTCCCGAGCAGCGCGTTGCCGCCGTAGCCGCTGCCGAAGGACCAGATCTCCTTGGTCTCCGGGTAATGCACGATGTACTTGTGCTGCTTGTTGCTCGGCCAGACGACGTCCTTCTCTCCGGGCGCGAGCGGCGCGCCCACCGAGTGCACGCACCGAACGAAATAGCCGTCGGCGCCCATGACGTCGAGCACCTTGCGGCCGATGCGCGTCATGATTTTCATGTTCACGACGACGTAGGGCGAGTCCGTGAGCTCCACGCCGATGTGCGCGATAGGGGAGCCGAGCGGCCCCATGCTGTAGGGGATCACGTACATGGTGCGCCCGCGCATGCAGCCGTCGAAGAGCTTGCCGAGCGTTGCCCGCATCTCGTCGGGCGCCACCCAGTTGTTGTTGGGACCAGCGTCCTCCCGGCTGCGGCTGCACACGAAAGTGCGCTCTTCCATGCGCGCGACGTCATCCGGGTCGGACCGGGCGAGGAAGCAGTTGGGGCGCTTCTGCGGGTTTAACTTGATCAGCATGCCGCTCGCCACCATCTCGCCGCACAGCCGGTCGTACTCTTCCTGCGAGCCGTCGCACCAGTAGATGCGCTCGGGGCGGGTGAGCCGGGCGATTTCCTCGACCCATGCCTTGAGCCGGGCGTGCTTAACGTAGGGGGGTGCTGAAGGAGTCTTGGCGAGATGAGCCGCGGTGGCGGGTTGGTTCATACTCTCCTCTCCGAACTCGGGGAATAGCTTTTAAAAACAAAGGCAAAGCTGCCATCCCCAGGCCGCCTTGCCGAGTTCGCGCATTCTACACCAAAACCCGTCGCCGGGCCGCTTCGCGGAGTTCACGCGGCGCGGAGCGGCTCCCGGCGCGTCCACGCGAGCCACATCAGCCCCGCGCCTGCCAGCAGCAGCGCGGGCACCGCCCACAGGTTCATGGCGTGCCAACCCTGGATCGTGAACAGCGCTCCCGAGGCGAGGGAGGTCACGATCATGGTGACGAAGATCGCGGCATCGTTCACGCCCTGCACCTTGGCGCGCTCCGCCGGGGTGTGGCTCTCGGTGAGGAGCGTCGTCGCCCCCACGAACATGAAATTCCAGCCGATCCCGAGCAGCACCAGCGCCAGCCAGAAATGCATGACGTGCACGCCCGAAAGCGCGATCGCGACGCACGCGATGTTGAGCCCGACTCCGGCCAGCATGACGGGCATCAGGCCGAGCCGCTTGATGATGTGCCCGGTGACGAACGCCGGCGCGAACATTCCCACCATGTGCCACTGGATCACGAACGCGGCTTCGCTGAACGGGTGCTCGGAGGCGGTCATGGCGAGCGGTGTCGCGGTCATCAACAGGTTCATCACGCCGTAGCTGATCGTGCCGCACGCAACCGCGACGATGAACACCGGCTGCCGCGCAATGGCGGCGAGCGGCCTCCCGGCTTCCCTGCGGTCGGACTCCGGCAGCGGCGGGATATCGAGCCACCGCAGCACCACCATCGTGAGCAGCGCAAACGCAACGAGCGACAGATAGGCTCCCACGTAGGCATGCCCCGCGATCAGATCCGTGCTGAGCTTGCTGGTTTCCGGCCCGAGAAATCCGCCCGCGATGCCGCCTGCGAGCACCAGGGAGACTGCGCGGCTCTTGTAGTCCGCCGGCACCGAATCGGCGGCCGCGAAGCGGTAATGCTGGCCGGCGGCGAAGTAGGCGCCCAGGATAATCACGCCCGCGCAGAGCAGCCAGAAGTCGCTCGTGAAGACCGCCGCGGCGCATATCAGCGAGCCGGCGATAGCGCACAGTGCTCCCAGCACGAAGCCGGGTCGGCGGCCGTAACGCTTCATGAGCATCGCCAATGGCAGCGTCGTGAGCGCCGATCCCACGAAGTACGCCGTCACCGGGAGTGTCGCCAGCGCCTTGTCAGCCACCAGCGCGTAGCCCACCAGGGCGTTGACGGTGATCAGGATCGAGTTGTTGGTGAACAGCAGCGCCTGGCAGACCGCCAGGACTGCGACGTTCTTCTTGACGGGTTTCACTCGCGCGTCAGCGCTGCTGGAACTGGACCTTGCCGAACAGGATCTCCCACGACTTGTCGTTGTGCGGCGCCTGGTTGGCGGCCTGCACCTCGGAGAGGACCTGCAGCGCGCGCTGGACCGCGGGCCGGGCGTTGATTCTCTCGAACCAGCGCTTGACTTTGGGAAACTCGTCGTAGTTGAGCCCCCGGCGCTCCGGGTTGCGCATCCAGGGGAAGATCGCGATGTCGGCGATCGTGTACGCTTCGCCCGCGACCCAGGCCGCTTCGCCGAGCCGCCTGTCGAGGATCCGCGTCAGGCGGTGGGCTTCCTTGGTGTAGCGCTCGATCGGGTATTCGAGCTTCTCCCTCGAATAGCTGCGGAAATGGTTCGCCTGGCCGAACATGGGCCCGATACCGCCCATCTGCCACATCAGCCACTGCATGCACGTCCAGCGCGCATGCAGGTCGGCGGGCAGGAACTTCCCGGTCTTGGACGCGAGGTAGAGCAGGATCGCCCCCGACTCCATGAGCGAGAGCGGCTTGCCGCCCGGGCCGTCGGGATCGACGATCGCCGGGATGCGGTTGTTGGGGCTGATCTTGAGAAATTCGGGCTTGAACTGCTCGCCTTCGCGGATGTTGACGCCATGGATGCGATACTTGAGCCCGGTCTCTTCCAACATAATGTGGACTTTATGGCCGTTGGGCGTGGGCCAGCTGTAGACGTCGATCATGAGATCTCCTGAAAAAGCGTGACGGGTGACGGGTCGCGAACGAAAGACGAATCCTACCAATTTCACGCGACCGGCGTAACCGGCGCTGCGTCCCCGACCGGGACATCCCTGCTATGCTTTGCGCGGTCATGCCGCTTTCCGTCCTTCGGTCGTGGTGGCTGCCGCCCCGCACCGCACCCGACGCCGCGCTGATCCTCACCGCGCGCGGCATCCGCGCCTTCACTGACGGCTACGTCGCGCTGCTCCTGCCCTACTACCTCACGCTGCTCGGCTACGACGCCCTTCAGGTCGGCCTGATCGCCACCGCCACGCTGCTCGGGTCGGGCCTGCTGACGCTGCTGACCGGGCTGTTCGCCTACCGCTTCCGGTTGCACGCCATGCTGACCGCCGCCTGCCTGCTCATGCTCGGCACCGGACTGGGATTCGCCGCGTTCACCGACTTCTGGCCGTTGCTGTTGATCGCGGTAGTGGGGACGCTCAATCCCTCGAGCGGTGACGTCAGCGTCTTTTCTCCGCTCGAGCAGTCCCTGCTGTCGCACGCGGCGGCAGCCGAGTGGCGCACCGCGCTGTTCGCGCGCTACAGCCTTGTGGGCCATCTCCTCGGCGCGCTCGGCGCATTGGGCGCCGCGATCCCCGGCGTACTCGCGCAATGGACCATCCTCGACCTCAAGACGGCAACTCAGGCGATGTTAGTGGTGTACGGGCTCTCGGGGCTTGTTGCGCTCGCGCTCTATCGCCGGCTTGCCGGGGCCGGATCCCGCGGCGAGGAAGTGCGGGCGGTGCCGTTGGGGCCTTCGAGAGGCATCGTCCTGCGGCTGGCGGCGCTGTTCAGCCTCGACTCGTTTGCCGGCGGCTTTGCGGTGCAATCGCTGCTCGCGCTGTGGCTGTTCCTCAGGTTCGACCTGTCGATGGAGGCCGCCGGCACCATTTTTTTCTGGACCGGGATTCTGGCCGCGGCGTCCTTTCTTGCCGCCCCCGCGGTTGCCCGGCGCTTCGGCCTCATCAACACCATGGTGTTCACGCATCTGCCCGCGAATCTATTCTGCATTCTCGCCGCCCTGATGCCGACGCTTCCGCTCGCCGTGCTCTTCCTGCTGCTGCGCGCGGCGCTCTCGTCGATGGACGTGCCTGCCCGCAGCTCCTACGTGATGGCCGTCGTCTCTCCGGCGGAACGCCCCGCGGCGGCAAGCCTGGCCGCGGTTCCGCGCAGCCTCGCCTCCGCCGTCAGCCCGGCGTTCGCCGGCTACCTGCTCACGCTCTCGAGCTTCGGCTGGCCCCTGGTCGTCTGCGGGGCGCTGAAGATCGTCTACGACCTGACGCTGCTCGGGATGTTCAGGAAGGTCAAACCGCCGGAAGAGCGATGAAGCTTGATAAAGCGTGACAGGGTGATTCGTGACGTGGTAAGGCGTGACATGGTGTAGCGTGACGGGTGTTTTGAGCACGCCGTATCATGTCACGCAGTATCGCGTCACGTTGTACTGCGTCACGCTTTATCACGTCACGCCCCATCCTTGAGGGGCATGCGGCTCGCTCTCAGCAGCGGTGCCCATTTGTCGAGCTCGCTGTGGATGCGGGTGGCGAACTGCTCGATGCTCATGGTCGCGGGCTCGAGCCCGAGGTCGCGCAGATAGGACTGGATCGCGTTGCTCGCGTAAAGGGCGGCGACCTGTGCCCTCAGCCAGGCCGTCGCGACTGCCGGAGTACCTACCGGTACGAACAAGCCGTACCACCCCTCGATCTCGTAGCCCTGCAGCCCCGACTCGGCGATGGTCGGCAGCCCGGGCAGCCGCTCCAGCCGCCGGGCACTGGTGACCGCGAGCGGCCTGAAATACTCGCTCGGAAGATAGGTCAACGTCAGCGGCAACGCGGCGAACATGAGCGAGACCTGGCGCGTTGCAAGACCGTTCAGGGCGCTGACTCCGCTGTTGTAGGAAACATGCACGAGGTTGACTCCCGCCATCCGGCGGAACAGCTCGCCCGCAAGGTAGCCGGTGCTCCCGTTCCCGGAAGAGGCGAAGTTGATTTCCCCGGGGCGCACCTTGAGCCAGGCCGCGAGCCCGCGCACGTCCTCCATCGGCAGCTCGGCGCGCACCAGCAATACAAACGGCATCGTGACGAGCGGCGTGACCAGGATGAAATCGCGCACCGGATCGTACGCCACGTCGTGGAAGTGATTCGGGTTGATGATCATGGTTGCGTTGCTCGCGAGCAGCAGCGTATGCCCGTCGGGCGTCGCGCGCGCGACCGACGCTGCGCCCCGCGTCGTCGCACCCCCGGGCTGCCGCACCAGCGCGACCGGATGCGGCGTGACCGCACCGATGGCCTGCTGGGCAATGCGCGCCAGGGTGTCGGTAACGGCCGGCGGCGCGTGGGGCGCCATCAACCGGTAGCTGCGCGACATGCGGGAGGTTCCGCGGATGTCGGTGGGCCCGCTGATCGGGTACGGAACGACGACCGTGACCGGCTTGGCCGGGAACGGCTCCGCTGTCGCCGCGGCACAGCAGAGGATCAGCGCGGCGATGCCGGACAGCGGGTACTCACTCCTCATCGGTGAGCGGCGTGCCTCTTTCCATCGCTTGTTCCACCATCCGGTCGATTTCCAGTTCAACCAATCGCTTGATTTCCTCATCCTCCGGATAGCACAGCAGCCACAGGTCCGCGAACTCGCCGGACACGTGTTTCCTGCGGCCGAGCACGAGCCGGCGGGGCACGCTCTCGATTCCGGGCTTCAGCATGAACTCGTTGCCTTGCTCCCAGTAGATCGAGAGCGTATCCACCTTGAGACTCGAGCGCAGCAGGCGCACCACGAACTCGAACCGGATCGCGTGCATCCCCATCGAGCGCAGCTGGACGACGCGGTGCGACGGCAGCGGCTCCGCGCCTTTCAACGCCCTGATTTCGTCCTGTCGCGACGCCATGCTATCCGCCCGATTCAGCACTCCGGCCGGGGTTCCGGCTCCGTACCCTCGTTCCTCCAGCGCATCCACATGCGCAACCGGCGGAAATCGCGTGCATCCACGCTGTCGGGCAGGATGATCGCGTGCCGCGTGCGGCCCTTTCCGCGCGGCTTGAGCGCGACGATGGTGAGGGCGGGCGAAACGTAGCTCGAATTCGACAGCTCGCTCTCCACCCAGTTGCCGTCCCGCGTGCGGAACGAGATGCCGCCGCCGCTCTTCAGTTCGAGCGCGACGATCGCGTTCGCCGCGTGCAGGGCGGCATCCCGCGCCAGAAAATAGACGAGGCTGAAGGCGATCGCCAGCGTGGCGGCGCCCTTCGCGAGCGCCGGGACCGGAACGAGCCACAGCACCCCCGCAGCGGCCAGGTGCACCGCACAAAGCGCGACCGCAAGCCGCACCGAAGGCGATATGGAGACGTTCTGAATCAGCATGGCGCCGCGCCCGCCTCAGCGCCTTCGACCGCGGCCGGCCGGTGACTCCAGGGCGCGCGCAAACCGCCGGTACGCTGCGGACGGAGCCGCTACCGGCAACCTTTCGAGGCCCACTGGAAGCGGTTTACCCACCACCATGCCGTTATCGCGGTCTGCTGCCAGTACGGCAGCGATTGGTACCAATCGCGGTCGGCGTTGCATTGCGCGCACGGGTCGCGCTCCGTGGCAAACGCCAGTGTCCCGTGGCGACTGTACAGATGCACGCCCAACGCATAGGAAGCGCACGCGAACGCGACGGCCATCACCACGACGACGCCGATGATCAACACCAACAACATGATGAGCTGCATGCGGGAGCCCCCCTCAGCCGCTCACTTTACCGCTTGCGGCAAGCGTGCGGCTGTGAAGGAATGCACCGCCACCGCCGCGTGCCACGCCGCGCCTGTCGCTGTTCCCCGACAGTGTTTCGCCGGGCTAACGTGCCGGAGGTTTAGCCGCGGCATGCTCGATCCAGGCCGTCAATTCGTCGAGCAAAGCGGTCGTCGCCTGGTTGAACGCGGCCACGGCGGCCCGCGCATTCTCCTCCGCGACCGGGGCGCGCTGAACGAACCTGCGCCGTGCAATGAACGTCCGCTCGATGGCATCGACGAGCACAGCCGTGGTTTCGATCCGCACGCTGCCCGGCTTTCCGGCGGCATCGTGGTAGAACTCCTCGAGCCGGATGTGGAGGACAACTTCGCCCCTGACGCCAGCAGTCGTGGCCGCGACGGCGCGAAATCCGCCGCTCGCCTCGAGCCGGCGCGCAAGGAGCTCCCCCAGCGCGCGTCCCGGCCGCTCCGTCCATCCCGCGAACTGATAGTAGGCGCGCTGCCCGGGCGCCCGGCTGAAAACGAGGCTCTGGGTATCGTAGAACTGGCTCGTGAATGCCGGATTGACGAGCAGTACGCGGTTCGCCGCCGCGTCGGGCTTTGTCGCGCCTTCCGGAGCGAGGTCCTGGAGAACGTAGTATTCGCGGGTCGGGACTTCCGGAATCGGAATCGACATGCAGCCCGCCACCGCTCCGAGCACGGTGGCGATGGCGGCAGCGCTCCTCATCGCATCCGTTCCCCGGGGCCGAGCTGGGCGGCGCCCGGGCCCAAAATCACGGCGCGCGGATCCTGCAGCCGGTCGGCGGCGCGCGCGAAAATCTCCGCGGTCGCACGCAGCTCCTGGGCCGTGGCGCGGATTTCGAGCGCCCCGCTATCGGCTGCATGGTCAAGCCGCTTCGCCAGGGCGGTGGTTTCGCGCTCGAGCGCCCGCACCGCGCGCGCGAGCTCGCGCATCGTCGCCTCGGCCTGCTTGAACGCCGGCTGCGCGCCGGCGCCCACGCGCTCGACCGCCGCGGCGATCTCGCGGCTCGACTTGCCGAATTCCACGGCGCTTTTCGCCAGAGCATCCGAAACGTCATCGAGCCTGCTCATGCGGGTTGCCAGGGCACCCGACAAATCGCGCAGGTTGGCAAGCGCCGCGCCGAACGTCTCCCGATTTTCCCTGTTGAGGAGCTGCTCCACGCTCAAAAGCGCGGCGGCGCCCGTGGTCGCCAGGCGGTTCATCGCGTTGGTGAACTGCTCGATATCCGACTGCCCCTCGGGTATCACCGGATAGGTTTCGCCGGGCTGCACCGCTGCGAGCTCGGGTCCCGGGTCGCCCGGCGTGCCGAGATTGATGCGCGCAATTCCGGTCAGGATATTGCGGTCAACCACCGCCACGGTATTGGTGCTCACCGGGGTGTCGCCGTCGATGCGGATGATGACCCGGACCCGGTTGATATTCTTGGTCGATATCGAATAGCTCTCGACCCGCCCCACCTTCACCCCGCGCATGGTGACGTCGCCGCCCACCTGCAGCCCTTCCAGCGACTGGCGCTCGAAGTAGATCGTATAGTAGCGGGAGTCCGGCCGCGCCCCGGTGCGCGCGAGCCAGGTTACCGCCAGCACGACGGCCACCACCAGCGCGAGGAGCGTCGCGCCTACGCTCGTATAGCGTGCCTCAGGTTCCACGTTTCATCTCCGGTCCCCCGAGCATTGTGCGCACGCGGAAGTAAGACTGCAACCACGGGTCGTCGACGAGCATGACCTCCTTGACCGGCCCGTCGGCGATGACCTTGCCGTCCGCGAGCACGATCGTGCGATCCACGATCCCGAGCAGCGTATCGAGATCGTGCGTGATCACCAGGATCGTCAGCCCGAGGTCGTCGCACAGGAACCGCAGCAGGCGATCGAACGCGCGGGCGGTGATCGGATCGAGGCCCGACGTGGGCTCGTCCAGGAACAGCACCTCGGGCTCCAGTGCAAGCGCCCGCGCCACCGCGGCACGCTTGCGCATGCCGCCCGAGAGCTCGCTCGGCATCTTGGTCGCCGCGTCGACGGGAAGCCCCGCCAGCGCGATGCGGAGCCGCACCAGCGGACCCAGCAGATGTGCCGGCACTCTGGCGTGCTCGATCAGCGGGGTCGCGACGTTCTGCGCAACCGTGAGCGAGGAAAACAGCGCGCCGTCCTGGAACAGCATTCCAAAGCGCCGCCGCAGCGCGGCGAGCTTTTCCTCCGGGGCGCTCCAGACATCCGTCCCCAGGAGCCTCACCGTTCCGGAGTCCGGGCGATGCAGCCCGATGATCTCGCGCAGGAGAATCGTCTTGCCGCTGCCGCTGCCGCCGATCAGCGCCGCGATCTGCCCGCGGGGAACAGTGAACGAGACGCCGTCGTGCACCGTCTGCGCGCCGAACCGGGTGACGATCGCGCTCACCTCGATGACCGGCGCTTCGCTCAATAACCCAGCTCCTGGAACACGATGGCAAAGAAGGCATCGAGCAGGATCACCGCCACGATGCACTGCACCACGGTCGATGTGGTGCTGATGCCGATGGAGCGCGAGTCGCGGCTCACGCTCATGCCCATGCGACAGCCGATGATCGCAATGAACGCCGCGAACACCGCCGATTTCGTGAGGCCGACGATCACGTGTTCCAGCCGCAGCCCCGAGTGCACCCGGTCGAGGAAGGTCGCAGGTGTGATGTCGAGCAGCGGATGCGCCACGGTCATCGCGCCCAGCAGGCCGGACACGTCGCCCACGAACACCAGCAGCGGCAGCGCGACGATCAGGGCCAGCAACCGCGGGACCACCAGCACCTGCATGGGCGAGAGCCCCAGCGTGCGGATCGCGTCGATCTCCTCGGTGAGCACCATGGTCCCCAGTTGCGCCGTGTACGCTGCTCCGGATCTGCCGGCGACGATCACCGCCACGATGATGGGCGAGAGCTCGCGGGTGGTGCCGATTGCTACCCCGTCGACGACGAAGATGTTGGCGCCGTATTTCTCGGCCTGCATGCCGAAGAGGTAGGCGAGCACGACGCCAATCAGGAAAGTAACGAGCACGACGACCGGGATCGCCTCGACGCAGACGTGATGGAACTGGGCGGCGAGCTCCTTCATGCGCAGGTTGCGCGGGCGCAGCACGGCATCTCCGAGCGCGGCGGCGGAGCGTCCGAGAAAGTCGAGATGGGCGACCATGAGGCCGCGAAACTCCAGCACATGCAAGCCGAGCACCGCGAGCCAGCCAAAACGGCGCCGCGGGCTTTCGGAGCCGATATCCTCGAGCCGTCCCACCACCGCCTCGATCACGCGCAGGTGGCTCACGCTGAAGTTCGCGAGCCGCGCGACGCTCGCGCCGGCGCCGCCGATGCGCCGCAGCAGCGCCAGCGCCGCGGCGGTATCGAGCGTGGTGAGAGCGGCGCCGTCGAGCACGAGAGGCGAAGCCGGTATGCCCGCGGCGGCCAGTGCGGCATCGATTCTGGCGATCCCGGAAAGCTGCCACGACCCGGCGAGAAACAGGGTGTCCTGCCCGTCCGCCTGTTCCAGCCAGCAATCGCGAGCGGATGCGCTCATGCGGATCGATCGTCCGAGTTCACATCGTGAAGTTCGCGCACAGTTTACTTCCTCCCAAGCTGCTGCAACGCCTGCTCGAGGCTCAGCTTGGCGTCGGGGTGCCCCTGCGCAGCGGCTTTGCGCAGCCACGCGAGCGCCTCCTCACGGTCCTCCTTTACTCCCTTGCCGGCCCAGTAGTACTTGCCCGTCATCAGTTGCCCCCACCCGTCGCCGAGCCGGGCGGACGCGAGAAAATCCTGGAATGCAAGCTCCGCTCTGCCCTGCTGCTGGTACCGCCAGCCGCGCTGATTGAGGGCGTGATTCGAACCCGGATCGACCTCGATGACGAGGCTCATCAACTCGATCGCCTCCTCCGCGTTGCCGGCAACGGAAGCGACCGCGACCGCGCGCTCCAGGCAGTAGCGGATGTCGCGCGACTTGGACAGCGCCCGTTTGACGTCGGCAAACGCCTCGGCGTCGCGCTTGAGCTGATTCAGTACGTAGGAACGCTCGCACAGCGTGTACGCGCCCTCGTAGAGGCCGATTGCCTCGTCGTAGAGCTTGAGGGCCTGGGCATACTGCTGCGCCCGCAGGCGCTCGTCCGCGCGATCCGCGGAAATGTGCGCGGCAAGGCGCGCAACCGCGACCGGATCCTGCAGCTGCGAGCGGGACTCGGCCAGGAATGCCTCCATTTGCGCGTAGCTGCCGCCCCAGCGCGGCTCGAGGGCCGTCATGTGCGCGAGCCTCAACTCGATGCTTTGCGGCGCAAGCTTCACCGCTTCGAGGTAGTGCGCTCTCTCATCCCTGCGGCTGCCGCCGGTGCGGGCGATGGACATCAGCGTCAGGCGGCTGATGTAGGGCTTTTGCGCGAGCGCCAGCGAACGCCCGAAGTCCGCCCGTGCCCTGTCGAAATAGGCCTGCATGGTACGGATGTTCTCCTCCGGAGTGTCCCTGATGTAGCCGGTGCCGCGCGCCTCCACCCCCTGGAAATAGAGGAAGCAGCCGCGCGCCGCGAGCGCGGAGTAGGAGGAGGGGTATTTTCCGACCCATTCGTTGAAGCGGGGTTCCGCCTCGTGCGGCACCTTGCGGAATGCCAGGTACGCGTTCTCGAGCCGCGGGCTGAGCGCCGGGTCAGCCTCGAAAGCCCGCTGATAGCCGCCGAGCAGCCGTTCGAGCTCCCCGTAGTCCGCGCGCTCGAGGAGCCCGACGATATGGCGTTGCACCGGGTCGACCGCAGCGAGAGGCGGCCTCGTCCGCACCGGTGGCCGTTCCGCATCGGCCTCGTATTCGCGGGCAGCGTCGTCCTCCGCGGCCGCGTTTTCAGCGCCCCCGCGCGCTAGCAATTCCCTTTCCTCGGTCGGCGGATGCGAGGCCAGGAACGTCGGCAAGCCGCCACGACGTGGCTCCTGTCCCTCCAGCCGCGCGAGCATGGTGGCAAAGTGCCGCGGGTCGATTCCGGCCTTCCGCATCACCTCGACGGCGTAGACGTCGGCCTCGCGCTCGTGGTCCCGTGAATATTTGGTCTGCAACAGGAGCGTGGGGGCCGCCGCCGCGAGCGATGTCGTCGAGGCGATATCGCCGGTGACGCCCGCGATGATGAGTACCGTCGCAGAGCTTTCCAGCAGGCGCCGCATGGTATGCCGGTGGCGGACGTGCCCCAGCTCGTGCGCGAGCACGGATATGACCTCGAGGTCGTTGCGCGCGAGCCTCACCAGCTCGTCCGTCATGACGATGACTCCCGACGGCAGCGCAAACGCGTTGGCCCCGATCACGGGGCTCGACCTGAACTCGAGCCGGTAGGGCGTGGCTTCGCCCGTGGCGCGCACTGCCGCGTCGAACCGGGTGCGCAGCCGCTCCTGCCTTGCGGGGGACAGCTTGCTCGGCTGCAGGAAATACCGCTCCATGCCGGCGAGCGTCTCGCGGCCCAGTGCGGCTTCAGCCTCGACCGGGATACGCGCGGCAATCGCCTCGACCGCGACCGGCAGTACCCGGTCGATCAGCAGCCACAGCGCGGCCACCACCATGGCGATCGCGATTACGGCGTACGCCGGGCGCGATTCCCAGCGATGCAGCACGGTTTCGTAGCGGCGGTCGCGCGTCATGCGGTCGACGGCGTCGTTGTCGGACGTGACGCACGCGCCTCCGCCCGGGAGATAGAGCCAGCGCGGCGTGTTCGCGATGCGCAGCGATCTCCGCACCCCCCGCGCGTCGAATTCCTCGTCCACGTCGCGGCCGATGACCCTGAGCCTGCCGCCCGCGATCATCACGCTCACGGGGTGCTTCCGGGAGGTCTTGCCGTCGAAGTAAACCGCCTGCAGGACGCTCATATCCCGAGATCCAGGTTGAAGATATCTCCGAGCTCCTGTCCGGTGGCGCCGACCCGCTCGAGCAAGGGATTTGCCTCGTGGGGAGTTTCATCGGCGAGGAACATCGTGAGGTTCTCGAGCCGGTAGCGCAGGGTGCGGACGACGGCCCAGGGAATGAGGAGCCCCGCAGTGGCGGCGATCGCCACCACGTTGCCGACGTAAATGCGTGCCAGCTTGCCGGTGCGCAGCGTGCTGGTAAACCGGATGCCCGGCCCGTGGGCACCGCTCCAGAGCTGGTTCGTCGTGCGCGCCTGGATGAACGCGTAGACGACCGCGTAGCCCGCGTACACCAGAATCGCGGGAACCACGAGCCCGATCCACGAATAGGCTTCGGGAAGCGCCTGGCTGCCGACCGCGAGCGCCATCAGCCCCGCGGCCGGAACCGTCAGCGCGAACAGGATGATGGCGCCGAGAATGTAGATCCCGAAAAACTCGCGCACCGAGATGTCACAGCCGAAACGGGTCGTGCCGAACGCGTGGTGCGAGAGGACGAACGCCTTCTGGCGTGCCATGAACCAGGGGTAGGCAAGGCCCAGCGTAAGGCCCACGACGAGCGGCATGCCGACGTAGACTCGAACCGCCTCCCGCGGTGTGGCGTCAAAGTTGAAGCGCAGGCCCCGATACGCCGAGTTGCGCGCATTGAACGTGAGCGCGCGCATGACGAGCCACGGCAAGACCAGCAGAAACACCGCCCACAACGCGTATCCGGACACCGGGTAGAGCTCGGCCGCGAACGCGTAAACCACGAAAGCGGCAAACGCGACGATCCGCCCCTTGAGGATCGTTTTCGGGCTCGCGAAGTAATCGAAGGTGTCGCCGTCGAGGCGGGTGCTCCCGTAGAAATAGCGCTTCTTGCGCACCTTCGCCCACGCCGAGTAGATGCCGAGCGTGATGAGCGTGAAGAAGAGGTTGACGATCCAGATGCGGAAATACTCCCCCGCCGAGCCGGTGAATTCCGGCCGGATGATCCGCTCGCCGGCGGTCGCCGCGCGGGCCGGGAAGGAGCCCGATCGCGTCGCCGCCGCGGCCGCTCCGCTGCTCAAGTATCACCCCCCTTTCGGAAGCACGGCGTTACGCAAACTGAGCGCATTCTACCGCCCGCCGTCAATGCGCAAAATGAAAAAGGGGGACAGCAATCGCTGTCCCCCTCGAGCGGTTTTCCTCGATCCTAACCCCCGGCACCCGCTCTCGCGGTTTCGCGTCGACGCTCCTCCCGAGCCATGCGCGCCAGATACTGATAGGCCTCCTTTGCCTTCTGCACTTCGCGCTCCTGGTCCTGCATGCGCCGCTGCGCGGCACGCAGCCGCTCCTCCTGCGCGTTGCGGGCCGCTTTCGCCTGCTCGTTTGCCTGCGGCTGCCACGCGTGATGGCGCAGTTGCAGCAGATTGCGGGTTTCGCGCCGGTATTCCTCACGAGCCAGGCGCGCTTCGCGCTCCTGCGCCTCGAGACGCCCTAAGGCTTCACGGCGGCGTTCTTCGTGGGACCTGCGCGCCTCCTGCTGCTGTTCGGCTTCCTTTACGATCTTCCACTCCCTGTCCTCGGACACGACGCGCTTCGGCAGGAGTCCGCGCGACACGTCCGAGAAAAATAATAGAATGAGTTGCGTGACATTCTCGGGACTGGCGCGCTCGGCAGCCGCCACGGTTCCACCTGGCATGGCACTGCCCAGCAGAGACGCTACCAACACGGCCAACAAGCGATTCATTGGCCATCCCCGGATGAAGTGCTTGAATCAAGCACGGCATCAGGGTAACGGGAAATTGGTCTAACAACGGCCTAATAAGTTGGCAGCGCAATGAATTTCTTGCGTTTCTGCGGCACAAAATCACATCTGATCTTCAGCGATTACGGAACGAGTTCACGAACCGGTGAAAAACGCGAAGGCGCGCGCCTCGATGCTTTGCCGCGGGGGCGCGCCGGGCGGCGACTGCGGATCGTTGAACGAGGTGTGCGGCGTGAAGCGCGCCCGGCCGTCCTTCTCCGAGTCGTAGACCTTGAACACCAGCGCCTCGTCGCGCCGCATCCGCGGAAAGTAATACCAGCGATGGTTCGGGTTGTACTTCAGGCGGTAGGTCTGCCCTACCCGGTCCGGATAGCGGCGCTCCGCGAGCAGAAAGTCCCCGAACGCGACGCTCTTCGCGTCGGCGACGGCGAGGGGATTCGATTCGATCGGCTGGTTGATGGCGCGCCACACCTGGATTATCGCGAAGCGGTGCTGCAGCAGCTCGTCCGCCTCCTCCGGCAGGATGTCGCGCACGCGCTGCGGCCCCGACCATTCCGTATAGTCGTTGTGGGCCGAGAGCACCGGCTCGCGCACCAGCCGCGCCTCGCGCTCGCCCTCGTCTCCCGAGCGCAGGGTGTGGTCGAACAGCACCACCCGCGCCGCGCCCGACACGTCCTTTATCAGGCGCTCGACCTCCGGGTAATAGACCGCCTTCAGCTCCGCCGCATCGAAAAAATCCCGGACCCGCGTCTTGTGTTCGACGAACTCGAACCCGTTCTCGTCCAGCGACAGCTTGCCCGCCAGCGCCCGTCCGTCGCGGACGGGCATGGGCCGCAGCTCATGCTTGCCGGTCCGGCGGCGGCGGATGTTGTTCGGGCCGAAGGTCTCGTTGACGAGCGTCTCGCCGGTGTCGACGGAGTACGGGATGCCGGCGGTCAGGAACTGGCTCATCGAACGCTCGGCCATCAGATCTTGCGCAGTTGCTCCAGCATCTCCTTGCTTTCCGGTATGGTGCCCGGGTCGTAGAGCTTGGCGTAGCGGACGACGCCTTTGGCGTCGAGCACGAAGGCTGCGCGCTTGTCCATGCCGCGCTCCTCGTTGAAGACGCCGTAGGCCTTGCCGACAGCCCCGTGCGGCCAGTAGTCCGACAGCAGGGGGAAAGGCACGCCGCCCAGCTTTTCGGCCCATGCCTTGAGGCTGGGAGCGGGGTCGGCGCTGATGTTCAGTATCTCGACGTTCAGCTTCTTGAATTCTTCGTAGTTCGCACGGAACCCGTTGACCTGGTTCGTTCACCCGCCGGTAAAGGCGAACGGCATGAACGCGACCACCACCGGCCGCCCGCGAAAGCTCGAGAGCGAGATTTTCTGATCGGCGTGCGAGCCGAGCGTGAAGTCAGGCGCCGCCGCGCCCGTCTGAACCGTCATGGAAGTCCTCCTTGTGGTATGTTTTGGAAGAAGCCGCTGCCAGAGAATACCCGCGCGCCCCGCGGAGGGCAATACGAGGAGGAACCATGAAAATGGCCGTTGGTAGCGGTCTCGCCGCGTTGACTGCCGTGCTCGCGGGAGTCGCATCCGTCCATGCCCAGTACCCGGCGAGGACGATACGATTCATCGTGCCGTTTGCGGCGGGCAGCGGTACCGACACGGTCGCGCGGCTGGTCCAGCCGCAGCTCTCCGCGGCGCTCGGCCAGCAGGTGGTGATCGACAACCGCCCGGGCGCGGCCGGCAACCTCGGCGCCGAGCTCGCGGTCAAGGCGCCCCCCGACGGCTACACGCTGCTGATGGGCAACATCTCGCACTCCATCAGCATGACGCTCTACTCCAAGCTTCGCTACGATGTCGTCCGGGACTTCGCGCCGGTCACCTCGCTCGCTCATGGCTCGTTCACGCTGGCCGCGCATCCCTCGCTGCCGGCGAGGTCGGTAAAGGAGCTGATCGCGTTCGCCAGGAAGCGTCCGGGCGAGATCAACGTCGCCACCGCGGGCGCGGCCCTCCAGTTGTCGGCGAAGATGCTCGACAGCATGGCGGGCATCAGGACGACGGAGGTCAACTACAAGAGCACGCCCCAGGCGATCACCGCCGTGATCAGCGGCGAGACCTCGATCGGCTTTCCCGCCACCAGCTCGGCGATTCCGTATGCCCGGTCGGGAAGGCTCCGCGCGCTCGCGGTCACGACGCCCAGGCGCTCGTCGATGGCGCCCGAAGTTCCGACCCTCTCGGAGTCCGGAGTGCCCGGCTACGACGTGACCACGTGGTACGGCGTGCTGGTGCCGGCCACCACGCCGAACGAGGTCATCGCCCGGCTGAACGGGGCGGTGGTGAACACGCTCACGCATCCGGCGGTGAAGGAGCGGTTTGCGCAGACCGACCTTGAGCCGGTTTACTCGACGCCCGAGCAGTTCGGGGCGTATATCCGCGGCGAGGTCGCCAAGTGGGCGAAGGTGATCAGGGAATCCGGCTTCAAGGCTGAATAGACGCGAAACTGCCCGATCAGGCCCGTCGCACCCGATCTCTCAACGCTTGTCCAGGAGCGGTGCACAGGAACGGGACCCGCTCCGGCGCATACTTGGCAAATGGCACATCCCGATCGTTTTCTGCTGGCCGGCGTCATGGGCTGGCCCGTCATGCACTCGCGCTCCCCGCTGCTGCACAACTACTGGTTCAAGCGGCACGGGCTGGCGGGAACCTACGTGCCGCTGGCGATCCGGCCGGAAGGGCTCCCCGCCGCGCTGCGCGCGCTTCATCCGCTCGGCTTCGCGGGCGCGAATCTCACCATCCCGCACAAGCAGCACGCGATGACGCTCGTGGACGAAGTGGATCCGGTGGCGATCCGCATCGGCGCGATCAGCTGCGTGGTGGTGAGGCCCGACGGATCCCTTGCCGGCAGCAACAATGATTGCTACGGATTCATCCACAACCTGAAGCAATCCGAGCCGGGCTGGAAGGCCGCTGCGGGTCCCGCCGTGGTGCTTGGCGCCGGTGGCGGCGCGCGTGCGGTGTGCTACGGCCTGCTGCAGGAGGGCGCCAAGGAGATCCGGCTCGTCAACCGCACGCTGCCCCGCGCGAAGGGCATCGCCGCCGAATTCGGCGGCCCGATCAAGGCCCTGCCTTGGGACGAGCGCCACGACGCGCTGGAAGGCGCTGCGATGGTCATCAATGCCACCAGCCTCGGCATGACCGGCCAGCCGGCGCTCGACCTCCGGCTCGACAAGCTGCCGAAAGGCGCCCTCTCCGCCGACATCATCTACGTCCCGCTCGAGACGCCGTTCCTCGCCGCCGCGCGCGGGCGCGGCAACCGCACAGTCAACGGCCTCGGCATGCTGCTGCACCAGGGCCGGCCGGCGTGGAAGGCGTGGTTCGGCATCGATACCGAGGTGACCGCGGAACTACGGGCTCTGATTGAAAAGAGCCTCCTTGCGCCCGGCAGGTGAAGTCCGGGGGCTGGTCCGTCAGGCGACGGCCGGCTACCGGTCGAGCTTGGCGCGGAAGTGGTCCCAGGTGCGCTTGAAGAGACTCGGCGTCCAGAGCTTTTCGCGGCACAGTGCCACCTCCTCCGCACTGAACGCGTAGGGCTTGCCGATCTGCAGCGCCATGTACTGGCGGTAGGAATTTTCTTCCATGTAGTTGGCGAGCACGAACGCTTCCACGATGTCCTTGCCCACCGCTACCGCGCCGTGCGATTTCATCATCGCCGCGGGGTGGTCGCCGAGCGTGGCCGCGAGGCGGTCGGCCATCGCGCGGTTGTTGATCGAGTTCGGCGAGTCCAGCACCGGCATCGGGTAGACCAGCGAACCTTGCGCGTACACCGGCAGGTAGCCGTGGCCGGTCATGGTGAGGAACGTGGACCACTTCGGGTGCGCATGCACGACCGCCTTCACGTCCTTGCGCGCCCGGTAGATGCCCGCGTGCAGGTGGAACTCGAGCGGCGGCTTGCCGTTGCCCTCGATCACGTTGCCTTCCATGTCGATCGTGCAGATGTCGGCCACCGTGAGCCGGCTCCTCTGGCAGGAGCCGATGTTGATCAGCATGCGGTCCTCGCCGATGCGGATGCTGGCGTGGCCGTTGTAGTCGATGATGTCGGATTGCTCCAGCATGCGGATGCAGTCGACGAGCTGCTGCTTCAGCTCGGTCACCGAGTGGGCGTCCTCGCGCTGCTTCAATGCGGTGTCTGCCATGGGTGCCTCCACTGTCACCAGTTTACCTGGGCACGAACCTGCGCGCGCCAGAGGTCCCACGCGCGCATGCCCGCGGTCCGGTTCGGGCCGTCCGCGAGGCGGCTTTCTTCCGCGTCGAGCGCAGCGATCGCTCCCTGTCCGCCGAGAGCCGCGGTCCAGTGCTGGATGCGGGCGTTGACCTCGGTGTAGACCGCGCGGAACACCGCCGTCTGGAGCGTTGGCCCGCATGCGACGCTCCCGTGCGCGCGCATGAGCACGATGTCTCTCTTGCCCATGACCTGCGCGAGCGCCACTCCCTTCGCGCCGTCACTCACCAGCATGTCGGTCACGCCGAATTTCTCGCGGATGTCGAACACCGGCACGCCGGCAGCGATGAATGCGGCGTTGTGGAACATCGCCCGCATCGGCACGCCGACCAGCCCGAACGGGATGACCGAGGGCGAATGGCTGTGCACCACGGACGTGATGTCCGGCCGCGCCTTGTAGATCTCGCCGTGAATGAAGCGCTCGAGGAAGCTGCCGCGGCCAGCGGCGTTGCAGGGATTGCAGTCGAGATCGTACTCGATGATGTCCCCGGGCGTTACCAGCGCCGGCGCGATCGAGCGCGCCATCAGGAAGCGCTCCGGCGCCGACGGATGGCGCATCGAGACGTGCCCGAAGCCGTCCACGACGCCCTGCGCGGCGAGAATGCGGCTCGCGGCAGCAAGGTCCCGCAGCAACTCCGCGGCGACCGCCCCGCCCGATGCAGGCGCCTCAACGGCAGGCGAGGGATGAGGGCGGAGGGATGAGGGATGAGGACTGCCGGTCACCTTTATCTCGTCACCCGTATCTCGTCACCCGTATCTCGTCACCGCGAGCGCTAGATCACGACCTTGGTCATCACGCCCTGCGGGAAGATTTCCTCGGGCTTGAACTGGCGGTGGGCGATGCCCTGCTGCCAGGTATAGAGCGCCATCTGCTCCCAGGTCGGGCGGTTCTCCTCGATGCCGTAGGGGAACGGATCGCCCCCGAACATGTCGCGCATGCTGCGAGCGTAGGTCGGGAGCCACGCCAGCGGATAGCGCGACACCGCGGGGTCGAGCAGCCGCTCGAGGCTGCGACGCTTCGATTCCAGGAACGCGTTGTAGAGGTTGCGCGCGACCCACGGGTTCTCGTCGAGGATCCGCTTCCGCATCGCGATGATGTGCATGATCGGCCACACCCGGGTGCGCAGGTAGTATTCCTCCTCCATCTCGTGGAAGTTCGGAAACAGGCGCATCACGTCGGGATGCCCTTCGACGAAGCACGTGGGCGGGCGCGCGATGATCGCGCAATCGATCTCACCCGCGGCCAGCATCTCGCTCAGGGACTTGTCGGGGACGCGCGTGAGCTTCACTCCCCTGGGAAGGTTGAGCTCGACCTTCTCGTCGCGGCCCGGCGAGTTCGTGCCCGCCTGGTACCAATGCACGTCCGTGAGCTTCACGCCCATGTCGTTGTGCATCCATCCGCGCATGTAGACGGCCGCGGAATGCGCCCATTCGGGAGAGCCCACCTTCCTGCCGGCGAGATCCTTCACCGTCCGGATGTTGCTCTTCCGGTTCACGTAGAAGGAGCTGAAGCGGAACAGCCGCGAGCACACGACGGGGAGCCCGATGATGTCGCTGTCGTGGCGCGTCACCTGCGCTGCGAATTTCGCGAAGGAGAGCTCGGACACGTCGAACTCGCGGTTGGCGGTGAAGCGCGCGAAGCACTCGTGGTGGCCGAGATTGAGCCAGTTGTGCTCGATCCCCTCCGCCTTCACGTATCCCAGGCGGAAGTCGCGGAAGTGATCGTAGTCCGTCGTTGCGATGGAAAGCTTCAGCTGCGGCATGGCCCCCTCCCCCCGGGGAAACCCTGGTGGGAGGGGGATGATAGCGGAATTCCCGCGGTATGGGGACGTCAGCCCTTCAGGTGCTCCTTGAAAAACGCGAGCGTGCGCGACCACGCGAGCTTGGCCGCGCCTTCGTCGTAGCGGGGCGTCGTGTCGTTGTGGAAGCCGTGCTGGGTGCCCGGGTACATGTGCATCTCGTATCTCACGCCGTTTGCCTTGAGCGCGCGCTCGAAGGGCTTCCAGCCGGCGTTGATGCGATCGTCATGCTCGGCATAATGGATGAGAAGAGGCGCCTTGATCTTGGCGGTATCCTCCACGCTCGGCTGCGTGCCGTAGAAAGGCACCCCCGCCGCGAGATCCGGGAGCCGCACGGCGAGCTGACCGACGACGCCGCCCCCGAAGCAGAAGCCGACGGCGCCGATCCTGCCCGAGCAATCCGGGTGGGACTTGAGAAAGCCCGCCGCGGCGAAGAGGTCCTCGGACCGCTTCTTGGCGTCGAGCTTGGCGAACAGCTCCCGCGCCTTGTCCTCGTCGCCCGGGTAGCCGCCGACCGGCGTCAGAGCGTCCGGCGCGAACGCCACGTAGCCCTCCACCCCCAGGCGGCGCGCGACGTCCTCGATATACGGGTTCAAGCCGCGGTTCTCGTGTATGACCAGCACGCCCGGAAGCTTGCCGGCCGCCTTGGACGGCCGCGCGAGGTAGCCCCGCATGGTTCCGGAGCCCTGGGGCGACGGGTAGGTTACGTAATCGGCCTTGATCCGGGGGTCGTCTTTCGCGACCTGCTGGGCCCATGCGAAGTTGGGGCTGAGGGATTCGAGCATCGTCGCCGCCGTGAACCCGCCGATCGCGTACCTTGCGGCGCGGTCGAGGAACTCCCGGCGGTTGATCGTGCCGTGAACGTAACCATCGAACAGATCGAGTACTTCCTGGGGAAAATCAGACGCTTTCCTGCGCTCCATTGGCAAGGTCTCCTGGGCTGGTCAATCAAAAGTCGTCAGTCTAAACAAAAAAAGGAGGCCAGGAAAAACATCTGGCCAGAAGGGTCCTATTCCCTTATGGGTCCGGTACGCGCGATCACGGGACTCAACGGTTCCATTCCACCCGATGACGCCACGCGCAACTCAAGCCGGTCACTGGGCCTTCACTGCGCCGATGAACTGCACCCGAACGGCGTACCCCTCGAGCTGCGCGGGGAGACTCGCCTGGGTTTCAGGACGCGCGCGGTCGAGGCCGATGACGATCACCTCGGCTCCCCCGGCATCGCGGCCGACGCCCACCGAGACGACTCCGGGCAGCGCGAGAAAGCGGGGAGCGTGTTTCGCCTTCACTTCATGGATTGTTTCAGGCATCGCTCGTTCCCCGCCCAGTCCGATGGACGATATCAGGAGCACCATCAACGCCGCAACGGCGCGCTTCATAGCGTGAGCCCGAGCTCGGAGAACACGTGCTCGATGCGGTTGATGATCGTGCTGTTCTCGCTTCCCGCAAACAGCAATCCGATCAGCCGGTTGTTGTGATCGAGAACAGCCGAGCCGCTGTCGCCGCCCTGGCTCATGGGGCCGGCCAGCAGCTGATCCGAAAACTGCGCCGTGCGGCCGGGTCCGTATTGGACGTTGACGGTCACGTCCACCTGCAGGACTTCGCCCGCCGTCAGGCCGGTCGTCCGCCCGCTCTTCCTGACCGCCGTACCCAGGCTCCCGGTCCCGAGACCCGAGATCGTGCCGATTTCCAGGATGTCCTTTTTCACCAGCGCCGGTTCCAGGGGTCTCGCGATCGCCGCGTCCACCCGGTTCTCGGTCGCCTGGATGTTGACGGTGCGATATCTCGTCCTGCTGCCGATCAGCTGGCAGCCGGCGTTCAGCACCGCGATGACGCCGCGCGCGAACTGGCATTCGCTCGGCGGCTCGAGAAACGTAATCGGAACGAAATCCTCCAGCGCTGCGATGTGATCGCCGGGAAATCTGCCGCCGTCGACCGGCCCCGGCTGGAGAATGGCGTCGCCCCGCATTGCATCGTTGCTGTTGGCGAGCACGTGATTGTTGGACAGGATGAACGTCTGGCCTCCCTTTCTCACCAGACATCCCAGGGTGCCGGCCGTGATGTCGCGATGCCCAATGCTGACGCCGCCCGGCGCCGGCCGGAGCCGCGCCGTGCGCTCCTGGAACGCCCGGATGACGCCAGTGGCCACGACGTCGGTCGGAATGCCGTCGATGTTCGCAGGCACCTGGTCGCGCGGTGCGAGCTCTCTCAGGGCGAGTTTTCTGGTGACGGAACAAACGATGGAAAGCGCGTCGGTCTTGCGACCCCGCGTGACCTTGTAGCCCACCCCCGTTGCCACGACATTCGACTGGGGCAGAAGCCTGCTCCGGCTCTTGACCAAAGCCGCTCGTACCGAGTCGAGATCATGTGCCATGAGATACTCCGTGTTCGGGATTTCCCAATTCCGATCGGGGCCGAGAGGTAGGGATTAGACAATTAAATCGCATTTGAAATGCACGCGGCAAAAAAATTTCGTGTCGAGGGAATCGATGTCGCCTAATGACGACAGCGCGCGAAGAAAATCAGACCAGAATTACGCGGCCACGACGCCCGCGCCGGCATTCATCCGCGCGTGCGATCTCTCGTGGCAACAGGAGGCAGGGGCGCAAACAAGCGGGAGCGCGCGTCGTTGCGCGAACGAAGGAAAAACGATTGAGCCACGCCCCCGCGTGGTCAGCCTTCATGCGACCTGCAGGTGAACGGCGCTTACTTCTTCCGGTCGTAGGTGAATTTCTGGCCGCCGATGCTGGCCTCGTACATCAGGCCGCCCTTGGCGACCGTGAAGACCGCCATGCCCCTGTAGTAGCTGGCCTTGGTCTTCGAAGCCTGCTGGCTGGTACCCGCGCTCGCCGATGGCCCGGTGGTGCCCGCTTGCGCCGAGGCGCCCGCCGTGATCGCCACCGCCGTTGCCTGCGCGCCGAACTCGAAGTTGCCGCTGGTGAATTGGTCAAACGCGCGCTTGTCCTCGAAGAAGATGATCTGGCTGTAGGCTTGCCCGCCCAGCTGGAAGCCGACGGTGAGCTGGGTCATCGAGGTGTCTCCCACGTAGGCGCCCCGGGCGTACACCCTGCCCTTGCCGTGCGCGCCGCCGATGACGAAGCCGCCCTTGCCGATCGTAGGCAGCACCGCATAGCCATAGCTCTTACCGAAGAACTGGCTGCTCTCGCCGGCCTTGCGGAATACGTCGATCGTGTCAGAGTATTCGTCGGCGCCAGCCTGCGCAGCCGGGAACGCCAGCAGAAACAACACCAACAGATTGCGCAATCGAACGTTCATGGAAGATACCTCCGGAGTCCCGGGTAGGACCATGCGGCTTAGAGCATCATATTTGCCGCGAAGATCCCGCGCGCAAGCTCATATTCTGACCAGATTTGCAATTGCTGACTACAGGTCTCGCCAAACCGGCGGGAACGAGGCTCACGGACTCACGCATTGACACAACTGAACGGAGGGCTGCGATGACGTTACAAGTGAGGAGAATCGTTACCGGACATGATGCGCAGGGCAAGGCCATCGTCGCGAGCGACGAGCGCCTGACCGCAGTCTCGCGGCGGATCGGCGCGAATATCACGGGCTGCGAGATGTGGTCGACCGATCGCATGCCGGTCGACAACTCGGAGGCAGCCGGCGCCGCGCAACGCGCCGGGTTCGTCAAGCGCTACAACTATGTCGGCACCGGCGAGGGCACCACGTTCCGCATCACCGAGTGGGCGCCTGGCCACGCGCGATTCACGCATCGCACCGAGACCGTCGATTACGCCATCCTGCTGTCGGGCGAAATCGACCTCGAGCTGGAAAACGGAGTGGTCGTGCATCTGCGGCCCGGCGATGTCGTCGTCCAGCGCGGCACGACCCACACCTGGGTCAATCGGGGCTGGGTCCCCGCGGTCACCGCCTTCATCCTGATCGACGCCAAGCCGGCCGAGGTCAACGGGGAGCTTCTGCGCACCCTGTTTCCCGCGTGATGCCCGAGTGAAAGAACCCCCCGCTATTTCCCCTTGCCGCAGATCTCCGCGGCAAGGGCTCTGGCGTAATGGGTGTGCTCGAACCCGGGCACGTTGAAGGTCCCGCCCTCGTCCTGAAAGATGAACATGTGCTCGCCCTGCTCCTCGTACAGCGCATAGAGCTTCCCGGCGCTCATGCCGCGCTTGAACTCCTTGCGCATGAAGCGCTCGATCGCCTTCTGCGCGACCTCGATGGCTTCCTCGAGCGTCTCGTACTCACCGATGCGCCGTACCTCCGGCTCCGGCTCCTGGTGCTTGCTGACGCCTTCGACAAAGTAGGTCATAGGAAAACGGGCGCGCAGCCCTCAAACGATCGGCCAGCGCGTCGGCGGCCTGACGCCGCTGCGCTTCTCGACGCCCTTGGCGAGGTGCTTGATCTTCTCGATGACTTCACGCTCGTTGATGGTCTTTACCTTGCGCTTCTCCATCACGATCCTGCCGTCGACGATCACCGTGTCGGCGCTGTCACCGGATGCTGAGTAGACCAGGTTGTAGGGCTCGCAGTACATGGGCTGCCACTGCGGCGTGTCGGCGTTGAATAGCACGATGTCCGCTTTCTTGCCCGGCTCGAGCGATCCGATTTCCTTCTCCATGCCCACGGCGCGCGCGCCGTGGATGGTCGCCATTTCCAGCGCAACCTCCGCCCCCATCAACTGCGGATCGAACCGGATGTCCTTGTAGAGCGTCGCCGCGAGATACAACACGCGCACGATGTCCATGAAGTTCGCGCAGTCTCCGGCGTCGGTGCCGATGCCGACATTGACGCCTGCCTTCATCATCTCGGGAAATTTGCCCCATTGCGTCATGCCGTAGACGATTTTCAGCGCCGTGCCGGGATTGTGGATGACATGAGTGCCGGTGCGCGCGAGGATCTCGATCTCCCTGTCGGTGACATGCACCATGTGCACCAGTACGACATTGGGACCGAGTGCGCCCAGGTGATCGAGATGTTCGATCGGCGTGCGCCCGGTGCGCTGCTTGATACTCGCGACCTCCTCCGGGAAAGCGCACTGGTGCATGTTGAGGATCGCGCCATGCCGGTCGGCGAGCTCCTTCGACTTGAGGATCAGTTTGTCCGTGACGCGCCCGAGCCCGACAATATTCACGCAGGGGCGCACCAGGTTGTTGGCGAAGCCCGCTTTGTACTTCTCCATCACGCGGGCGTTTTCCTCGATGCATTTCTCGGTGGGTTCGGCGAGCGCCTGGTGTCCGAGGTGCACATAGTCGAAGGTGCGGCGGCCCTCGAACCCGCGCAGGCCGACTTTGGGAATGGCCTCGAGCACAGGATCCGGGTTGTATGATCCTGCCGCGAGATAGGTGGTCGTGCCGGTCTTCAGGATCTCGATGAGCACGATGTACGCCGCCCAGACCTCGTCCTCTGCAGTGAGTATCGGCGCAACCTTGGAGTGCACGAAATTCGACCATTGGTTGCCGTCGAAGGTATCCGGCGCCATCCCCCGGTGCATCTGGTGGTAGAAGTGGATATGCGAATTGACCAGTCCCGGCGTGACGACGTGGCTGCGCCCGTCGACCGTGCGCTTCGCCTTGTACTTGTCGCGCAGGGCGCTGCGTTTGTCCACCGCGACGATTCGATCCCCTTTCACCGCGATGGCGCCGTCGCGGATGATGCGGCGCGTGGCGTCCATCGTTATGATCGATCCGGCTTCGATCATCAGGTCTACTGCTGCAGGCTCGGCCATCTATTCCTCCGTCAGAACCTATGGATATTACCCGTGCTGCCAATCCCTTCCTAGCCGGTCATCGTTTGCTGCCCGTCAGCCGCCCATGAAGACCCGCGGCAACCACAGGCTGACCATCGGAACATAGGTCACGAGCGCGAGCATTCCAAGCAGGACTGGAAGAAAAATTCCCAATACCCTCGCGAAGTCACCGATACTCGAGCGCGCAATTTGATTTGCGATGAACATGCACATTCCGAATGGGGGCGTCACCAGGCCGATGTTCAGATTGAGCACAATCAGCAGCCCGAAGTGCACCGGATCGACGCCGATCGACTTTACCAGCGGCAGGGCAAGAGGAACCAGCAGAAAGAAGATTGCCCATGTCTCCATGAAGCAGCCGAACACCAGGAACACCACGTTGAGAACCAGCAGGACGAGAACGTAGTTGTCCTTGATCGGCTCGAACAGGTCGAGCACGAGGCGTCCGACGTCGCTGCGGGCAAGGTACCAGCCGTAGGCCGATGACGCCGCGATAATCAGGAACAGGACCGCCGATGAGATCGAGGTGCGGTAAAGCGCCTCGATCAGTTCGTGCCGCGTAAGGCTACGGTAGACGCAGACCGCCAATAGAAACACGTAGAGCGCGCCCACCACCGCCGCTTCGGTCGGCGTGAAGAACCCCCCGAAGATACCGCCCAGAATCAGCACCGGGGTGAACAGGATCGGCGCGCCGTTCTTGAACGACTTGCGGATCTTCGCCGCCGAAGCCGGCGGCTCGCCTCCGATGCCATTGAGCCGCGCGTAGGCCCAATTCGTGGCGAGCAGCGTGGCGCCGATGAGTATTCCGGGAATCACGCCGGCGAGAAAGAGCTGGCCGATCGACACATTGAAGATCGAGCCGTAAACGACGAAGGGGATGCTCGGGGGGATGATCGGCCCCACGATGCTCGAAACCGCCGTAATGGCCGAGGAGTATCCGGGCGTGTAGCCCGACTGTTTCATTGCCGGTATCAGAACCGACCCGACCATCGCGCAGTCGCTGAGGGCGGAGCCCGACATGCCGCCGTTCACCATGCTCGCAGATACGTTGACGGCGCCAAGTCCCCCGGTGAATCGGCCGACCAGCACGTTTACGAAATCGATGAGCCGGTGCGTGAGACCTGCACGATTCATCAACTCGCCCATCAGCAGAAACAGGGGCACGGCGAGCATGGCGGACGAGTCCACGCCGGAGAGCATGCGTTGCGCGACCACGATGACCGGCATATCCGAGAGCAGGATTCCGAGAAACGCGGCTGCCGCGATGGCGAACGCGACCGGCAGCCCGAAGAACATCAGGCCGAACATCACGACCAGCGTGATCCAGACTTCGTTCATGCATTTCCCGCTGCGGGCGAATGACCGGCGCAGTCTGCCCCGGTCAGCCCCGACGCATGCTCCGCACCAGCGCCACGATGTTCGCGAGGCTCATCAACAACATGATTGCCGCGCCAACCGGCACCGCCGCCGAGCGGTACGCCATGCTCATCTGGAGGCTCACCATCGACGTGTTCGACGAGACTTGGGTAAACCATCCCCCGGACCACAACAGCCCCAGGGATACGGCGGCGAGAATCGCTTCGAGCACGATCAGCCAGCACTTCGCCAGCACGTGGCTCGACTTCGGCCGCAGGATGTCCGCCATGATGTGCCCTCCGCGCCGGACGGTGAAGCCGGATCCGAGGAAGACCAGCCAGATGAAGAGGTAGCGCGCCGCCTCCTCGACCCAGCCAAAGGCCGCAGTGCCGGCGAGGCGCGTAAGGATCTGGGTGAGCAGGAGCAGCGAGACGAGCGCCATCAACACGGCCAAAAGATATCGCTCGGCCGCGTCAAGCAGCAGTTGGCGCTCGCTCATGCTCCTCTTTCGTGGACGCGCGCAAACAGAACCGGCGTGGCAGCCGAGCCACGTCCGGCGCTACTGAAGCGCGTTCGCCGCAAATCTTCGACCCGGTAGCGAGCAGCTACTTGGTGTTGACGATCTGCTCGTACAACCCCTTCTTCCAGGTCTTGGCGAACTCCTGGGGCAGGCCCTTCATGCGCGCGCGGAACGCAGCGATGTCGATGTCCTTCTCGGGCACCACATTCATCCTCTTTGAAAGATCCTTGAGAATTTTGTCCTCCTCGGCCGCCAATGTCCGGTCGTTCAGCAGCAAGGCAGACCGCCCCTCGGCGAGTATCAGCTTCTTCAGATCGTCAGGAACACGCTTGAACCAGACCTCGCTGACGCCGAACCAGCCGATCGAGCGCACGTGCTGGGTGAGATGCAGGTTCTTCTGGACCTCGAAGAAGCTCGCGGACTGGATGAGGTCGAGCGGATTCTCCTGGCCATCGATCACGCCCTGCCGCAGGCCCATGAAGACCTCGCCGAAGGCCATTGGGGTGGGCAGCGCGCCCAACGCCTTCCACGCGGCGACGTGCACGGGATTCTGGGTGGTGCGAATCTTCAGTCCCCCCAGGTCCTGCGGAGCCTTCACCACCTTCGATGTCGTGGTGAGGTTGCGCGCCCCGCGATTCCAGGCGCCGACGATGCGTATGCCCTTGCGGCTCAGCAGCAGGTCGCTGATTTCCTTGCCGATGGCGCCGTCCCAGACCTTGCGCAGATGCGCCTGGTCGCGCCACAGGTAGGGGGCCTCGAACATGCCGTATTCCGGCGTAACCGAGCTCAGCACCTGGCCACCGAGGAGCGCGGACTCAAGCGACCCGGTCTGCATGAGATCGTACTGCTCGATTTCCTGCCCGAGCTCTCCCGACGAAAACAGCCGGACCTCGATGCGTTTGTTGGATTTCGCCTCCACCTGCTTCTTGAATTCCTGGAGCGCGCGGTCCGGGAAGCTGTTCACTCCGAACGTGTGGTTGATGCGCATCGTGACCTCGGCCGCGCGTGCCGGCGCGAGACCGAGCAACGTGACCGCGGCAGCCACAAACGCCGTCGCTGCGATGCTCGAAAATCCTTGAACCCGATTGGTTTGCCGCATGTTGAACTCCCCCAAGAGTGGTCTAAATGTTGAACATGTCGATGGTCGCCATCGCGATCACCGCTTCCGGCAACATGATAATGGAAAATGGCACTACTCACGAAGCTGCCCCCAATTGAGGTCGCGGCAACCAAGCGTGCACAATGCCCCAGGCCCGCTCGGGGGCTTGAGATTTCGTGCCGCCCTTCAGCCGCAACCGCGTCCGGCGTGGTACTTCAGAAAGTTCTCGACCACGGCGTTGAACTCCCCGGCGTTGCGCCGATAGGAGTAGTGGCCGCCTTCCTTCATCATGTAGAAGCGGGAGCCTTTGATCGCGCGGTGGAGGTCTCCCGCAAAGTAGCCCGGGACGATAGGGTCGTCCTCAGTGCCGATCACAAGCGACGGGCGCGTGATCTTGTGGAGCTCCCCCGTGCGGTCGTGCTCGAGGGTCATCCGCAGCCGGCCCACCAGCACTTCGACCGGGGCGATCGTCTGCCTCTGTCGGTTCTCCAGCGCCTGCACGATGTCCCAGTTGTACCGGAACTGGTTGGGCCCACAGGTCCAGAGCGAGCTGAACTTGATGTATTCCTCGGGGCCGTAGCTCTGCGCGATGCGCATGCGTGAGGTCTGCACCCGCCGGATGTATTCGTCCGCCGTAGTCCACGTATTGGTGAAAATGCAACTCACCAGGCACTCCGGATGGTCGATCGCGAGATTTTGCAGGATGCAGCCGCCCGTCGATGTGCCCGCGACATGCGCTCTTTCGATTCCCAGTGTATCGAGCAAACGCACCGCGTCCTCGGCGATGAGGCGCGTGGAATACGCGTCGTTCGGCTTGTCGCTGTCGCCGGTGCCCCGATGATCGAACCGGATGCAGCGGTAGTGCTTTGCGAAGTGGGCAACCTGAAAATCCCACGCATCGAGGAGGCCCATGAGGCCGGGAATCAGCAGGAACGCCTCGCCCTCGCCTTCATCGCGGTAATTGAGATGCAACCCGCCGATATCGATGCGCGGCATTGGTAATGACTCCCTGGGCCAATCCTACCGGACCGGCATTCTGACTGCATATTTTTGTGCCACCTGCCACTGGCATGAGCAAGAAGTGATTCGGGAAGGCGGGGAACCGGAGCCAGCTTGCTTGGCTCCAGTTCGCTATGCTACTTTGTGCGACCGTCGAGCGTGCTGACTGCCAGCGCCGCAGACATACCAGGGAGAGGGCGATGACAACTCGAAAACTGACGCGCCGTGATTTCCTCAAATCCGCTTCGGTCGCCGGGCTAGCAGCTGCCGGACCGAACATCCTCTTCCGCACTGCGCACGCTCAGGCCGCGTGGAAGCCGGAGCGTCCGATTCAGGTGGTGATCCAATTCGCCCCGGGTGGCGGCACGGATGTCGTTCTGCGAACGCTACTCAAGCAGATGGAGGGCACTATCGGCCAACGAATCAACGTTACCAACATGACGGGTGCGCTCGGCTCCATCGCGACCAAGCACGTCATGGGCCAGCCGGCTGACGGCTACACCTGGCTGGGCCTCGGCGGTTTCCTCGACTACCCGCGCATTCGAGGCATCGACGATGCCATCGCCTGGAGGGATTTTCAGCTCTTCCAGGTTGCCTCGTCGCTCGCGAGCTGGGCGACGCATCCAGGCTCACCCTTCAAGACGTTCCAGGATGTGATCGACTTCGCGAAGAAAAACCCCGGCAAGCTCAGGGTGTCGACGGATGGCGTCGGGGGACTGTGGCACGAAGCGATCGCGCGCGTCGCAGCGAAGGCGGGATTCGAGTTTACCAACGTTCCCTACGACGGCGGCGCGCCCGCGACCGTCGCGGCGCTGCAGCGTGAGGTCGATATCGCAGGCAGCGGTCTGCACGAACAAATCCAGTTCGTGCGTGGGGGCCAGCTTCGGCATTTGGCGACCTTCACGCCGGCTCCAGTCGACGTCGGTGGAAATCTCGTGCTCGAGTCCGTGACGAAGTATGTTCCGGGAGTGGCGGCCAGCGCGCCGTTCGGGGGCGACTACTGCCTCGGCCTGAGGCGCGAAACGCCGCGGCACATCTTGCAGGCCGTAAGTGCCGCAATCTCCGTGGCGCTCGCTTCGGCACCCTTCAAGAAGATGCTGCAAGATCGGTTTATCGTAGCGAACGTCGTGATTGGTGAGGCGATGGACAAGAAGGCCGCCCAGTATGAAACGGACCGTGCAGCGTTATTCCAGGACTTGAAACTCGCAAAGAAAACCGCCCAGGAACTCGGCCTACCCTCCCCCGCGGGATTCGACAAGTGGTGGCCGCCGAAGGGCTACAAGCCCGCGCTCTGAGCGGTGACACAGGACACTATTCGCTCACGGCAGTCCTGGCGTCCAGTTAAGAACGACGCGCACGGCGATACGAAAGCCGTGCGCTGCGCGGTGACAGGTATTCAAGTGTGACGGTCGAACCGGGCAGCAGACCGGATCCTGTGGCATTCATCATCGAAATCGTCGCACTGCTCGCGGCCCTGGGTGTGGGCACGATGGCCGCCACTCGCCTGGCCGCTCCGGTGGCCACCTCGCCCTGGATCGTTCCACTCATCGTCTGTTCCGCGATTGTGCTGGTCAGCATCGCGCTCCTCGCCGAGGAGGTGCGCGACTGGCTGAAGAAGCATGCAGCGAGGCACGCGGCTGATTCTGTCCTGCCGCCACCAAGGTCCACGCCTGCGCGCGTGGCGGGCTGGCTCGCGCTCAGCGGCGGCTATGGGGTTGCAACGCCGTCGATTGGCTTCGAGTGGGCCACCGCTATCTTTCTACCGGTGGCGCTACGAACCTTCAGTCGTGCCTCGTGGCCATTGACGATAGGACTGACAGCCTGCATGGGAATCCTGTTGCCCCTCGTCTTCCGTTACGTATTCCACTCGCTCATTCCTTGAGAGGAACCGGGCAGTGTCTGCCACGACCGAGATCTTGTACGGGACCCTGGCTGCGCTGCCCGCCAGCCTTACGCTGGAAAACCTGCTTTACTGCCTCATCGGCCTCGGATTCGGCATCATCTGGGGCGCGCTTCCCGCCCTTTCCTCGACCATGGCGATGGCACTCCTGATCGGTTTCTCGGGAGCGATGCCGGTCCAGGGTGCGATCATCTTCCTCCTCGGGGTGTACTCCGGGAGCGTGTTCGGCGGCTCAATCTCCGCAGTCTGCATCAACATCCCCGGCACACCCGCCGCAGTCTGCACCGCGATTGAAGGATACCCGCTGTTCTTGCGTGGTGAAGGCGGACAAGCGCTCGGAACCGTAGTCATGTCGTCGGCCATCGGGAACCTGTTCGGAACCGTGGCGCTGATCTTCTCCACTCCGTTCATCATAGGGCTTGCGCTTCAGATCGGCTCCTGGGAGATCTGCCTGCTCGGCCTGTGGGGCGTGCTCCTAAGCGGCTCGATCTCCGATGCGCCAGCGCTCAAAGGCTGGCTCTCCGGCCTGATCGGGCTTGCGCTGTCCCTTATCGGCATTGATACCGTATCGGGCGAAGAGCGCCTGACCTTCGGCATCAAATCCCTTGTCGGCGGCGTGAGCTTCGTCGCGGTATTGATTGGCGTATTCGGTTTTGCCGAGATCGCACGCGGGTTGCTATTCGAGCGCGACGCCGAAACCATCCCCGTAAATCGCGTGAAAGTCCTCTGGCACCAGATACGCCAGCACTTCAGGACCCTGTTAAGCGGATGTTCGATCGGTACGTTCATCGGCGCCGTGCCCGCGGCGGGCGCGGACATCGCGGCCTTCATCTCGTATTCGTTATCGCGGCGCCTTGCGTCGTTCAAGGAGCGCCTGAGGTACGGCAAGGGATCCTACCGCGGGATCATCGCGGCCGAATCATCCAACAATGCGAGCGTCGGCGGATCGTTGCTTCCGCTCCTGGTGCTCGCAATTCCCGGCAGCACCGTGGCCGCGGCATTCATGGGCGCCCTGAACCTGCAGGGAATCGCCATGGGGCCAATGATCCGCATGGGGCACCCGGGGATAATGGAGTTCATTTTTGCTTCACTCCTCGTCGTCAGCGTTCTGCTCGGCGTGATGGGCTACCTGATCGCAAGGCCCTGCGTCGCCCTGCTGTCGATCCCCCGAGGCGTACTTCTGCCGTCGATCATGCCCGTGTGCGTCCTCGGAGCATTCGCCGCTCAGAACGACGTTGCGGACATCTATATCATGCTGATCTCCGGGATCGCGGGCTTGGCGCTGGTGCTGGGCGGATTCCCCCTTGCTCCCCTTGTGATGGGAATGATTCTCGGCCCTCTGGTCGACCAGAATTTCCGCAGGGCGCTGATCATCTTCAAGGACCAGACGCTGATGGACGTGCTGCTGCGGCCGGCGGGACTGGTGATGTTGGTGGTGATCGTATTTACGATCGTCGCCGCGCTGCGCCCCGGCCGCCGCACCGCGCCCGCTCTGGATGAGAAGCGTGACTGACGACGTGAGCCGTCAGTCAGCGCGCACGCCGGCTTCCCTGATGATCGTTGCGTATTTGGCGATCTCGGACTGGATGAATCGACCGAACTGCTCGGGCGTGTTGGGCGCGGCTTCAGCGCCTTCGCGCGACAGCCGCTCTTTGACATCGGGCTGCGTGAGCACGCGCGAGGTTTCGGCGTTCAGCTTTCCGACGACGTCTTTCGGGGTTCCTGCGGGCGCGAGCACGCCGTACCAGGTAGGCAAGTCAAACCCCCGCATGCCGGCTTCGATCATGGTGGGGACTTCGGGGGCGACCGGAGAGCGCTTCGCAGTTGAGACGGCGATTGCGCGCAGCTTGCCGGATCTTACGTGCGGAATCGCGGGCATGATGCCGGAGAAAAACATCACGACGTGACCGCCCACCAGATCAGTAACTGCCGGTGCCCCGCCCTTGTACGGCACGTGCGTGATTTGAATCCTGGCATCGCGCTGCAAGAGCTCGAACGCGAGATGCCCGGGCTGGCCGACGCCGGCGGACGCGTAAGGAAGTTGCCCGGGATTCGCCCTGGCGAGCGCGATGACCTGCTTCACGCTGTTTGCCGGCAACGAGGGATGCAGCACGAAAATCATCGGGGCGACCGCGGCGAGCGTCACCGGCGTGAGATGCTTCACCGGATCAAACGTCATTTTCTTGAACAGGCTCAGGTTGATCGCAACATCGCCCGTGTATCCCATGAGCAGCGTGTAGCCGTCCGGAGCGCTCTTCACCACGATGTCGCCGGCGATCATGCCGCTCGCGCCCGGGCGGTTGTCGATGACCACCTGCTGGCCCCAGGCCTCACCAAGCTTCTGCCCAATGATGCGCGCGACGATGTCCGTGCCTCCACCCGGTGAATAGGGGACGACGATGCGTATGGACCGGGCGGGATAGGTCTGCGCCGTTGCCGGCAGCGCACCGCAAGCGACGGACAGCAGCACCACCATGGCAGCACGAGTCATCATCAAATCCTCCCCCCGCGTGTGAGTCGCTAAACGGTATACGATAAACTGAACCGAATCAATCGAGGATGCGAGGTTCGAGAACCTATACCTTTGACTCTTTGGATGATATACGGGTGGCAGTCAAGCGCTATAATCGTCGCAGCTGTCCTGATTTGAACGTCCTACAGTGCTTCTACGTCGTTCCGACGTGAAGCTCCAGACAAGAGGAACCGAAAGACCTATGGCCAGGAAAATACACCCCGATGTGGAGCGGGAAAAAAACAACAAGCGCGAAGAAAAGCAAGCGCTTCTCGACCACATGGCGAAGCAGCGAGGCTATCTGAACGACGTGCATCGCTACGTCGCCACCTACGACCTCGAGGTCGCCAAGGCGATTAACGCGATTCCCTCGGCCGTCTATCTCGCCCAGAGATCTCTCGACCCGAAGACGAAAGAGCTTCTCTTCATTCTGAGCATGACCTGCCTGCGGCTGCCGCACTACGTGATCCAGGGCCATATGAGAAAGGCGCTGGCGCTGGGAGTCACGCCCCGCGAGATTTTGGAAGCCCTGGAGCTCGCGATTCCGGAAGCGGGTCTGCCCACATTCGAGCATGGCCTGACGGCGTGGGCGGAAGTGGTCGGTGCCGAGACGCTGTACGCGGAGAGCGATGTATATACCGAGGGTCGCGGAAGTGCCAAGAAGGGTCAGGCGTGAAAGTAGCGCTCTCCGGCAGCGGTACTCGCGCGGGCAAGAATCGCCTGCTTTGTGAAGGAGAAAATTGCAATGAACATTGCTGAGAAGGCTCTCGGTCGTAATGCTGTCGAGGACGCCCTTGCCCACATCGACAAGGCCGCGCTCACCACGCTCGTCACCGAGATGATCGATATTCCAAGCCCGATGGGCGGAGAAGAAGCGCTCGCGCGCTACCTGGAAGGCCGGTTTCGTGCGGCCGGCCTGAAGACCCGGCTGCAGGAGGTCGAACCGGGCCGTTTCAACGTCTACGGACTACTGGAGGGCACGGGTGGCGGCGCCAATCTGATGTATCTCGGGCATCTGGACACCACGTACGGAGGCGACGAAGAGGGCATCCGCGACCTCGGGCCGGGATATCAGCCGAAGTCCTGGGTAGACGGCGAGTGGGTGCACGGCCTTGGCGTCTACAACATGAAGGGCGGTCACGCCTCGGCCATCCTGGCGGCCGAGGCACTCGCCCGCTCAAAAGCGCGTTTCCGCGGCGATCTCATTATCGCTGGCGTCGTCGGCGAGACCTGCCACACGAATGTCGCCGGATATCAGGGTCCGCGGTTCCGGGGCTGCGGCGTCGGAGCCCGCTTCATGGTCGCCAACGGGGTTGGGGCCGACATGGTCGTCATCCCGGAGCCCACGTCAAACCGGATCTCGACCGCATCGGGCGGCTATGTCTTCTTCGAGCTCCAGACCCGGGGCAATCCCGGCGCAACTTATAAGCGTGGCGGGATATCTGTGCAGGTCAAGCCCGGTGAAGACGCGATCGAGAAAATGCTCCGGGCGATCCCTGCACTGAAAAGCTGGGGTGAGAATTACCTTGCGCATACTCGATACCATGGCGAGCCCGCCGGCAACGTCAACGTCATCGCGATCGAGGGCGGACATCCTTTTCGCCCATCCAAGCTGCCGAGCTTCTGCCGGCTCTACCTCGAGGTTGGCCTGATGCCAGGACAGGACTCCGCCGACATCGTCGAGAGCGTGCGCGAATGCACGCGGGCATTGCAGCGGCAAGCGCCCGACCTCCAGATCGAAGTCAACGTCGTGCAGATTGCCCACACGGCAGAGGTCTCGGCGAACGAGTATGTCGTTCGCGCCGTTTCGAAGGCGCACCAGAGCGTCTGGGGCTCCGCGCCGGAGATCACCTGGGACGGCTGGTACGCCGACACGGCGCCATTGACTCGAGCCGGGATTCCGGCGATCTGCTACGGCCCACAAGGTCGCATGCGCGGCGGCGGCTCGGGCTACTATCCGAAGGAAGGTGAGCACGTCAGCATTGGCGATTTGACCTCGGGTGCGGCGGTGTTTGTCCACGCTGCGAACGATATTTGCATGCAGCCGCGCGCCGCCGTTCGCGCCAACCAGCCGAGCGGAACCGTTACCCGTTAGTTGTTCTCGGGAAAATCACGCTGCCGGTACCCCTGATGCCGTACGCGAATCGAAATCGAGCCGCACCGTTGCCGGTCAGACGATTCTCCAACGGGTGTTTACACCGTTGACGCCGCTCCTGTGCAGAATTCCTTTGCTGCGCTCCTGACACATTCTGAGCACTCTCTCTTCGTCGACGGTCGTGATCTCCCGCCGCTCCATGACGATCTTCCCGTCGATAACCACGGTCTCGACGCTGCTTCCGGAAGCTGAGTAGACCAGATTCTGAATCGGGTTATAGCGCGGGATCCAGTCGGGTCCCGTCATGTCGATGACAATGAGATCGGCCTTCTTTCCGATTTCCAGAGAGCCGATATCCTTTTCCATCCCCAGCGCTCGGGCACCATGTATCGTCGCCATTTCGAGAGCGGTCTCGGCGCCCATTAAGTTGGGATCGATTCGAAGATCCTTGAACAAAACGGCGGCGAGATAGATGACGCGAAGCATATCCTGGTAATTGGCGCAGTCCGATGCGTCGCTTCCCAGGCAGACATTGACTCCCGCTTTCAGCATTTCCGGGAATTTCCCGGATTTCGCGAGACCGTAGGTAAGCTTCAAGGCGGTCGACGGACAGTGGACAACGTTTGCACCATTCTCCCTGAGCAGCTTCATCTCGCCGTCATTGACTTGAAGCATGTGAACGAGAACGACGTTGCTGCCCAGCGCTCCCAAGTGGTGCAGGTTTTCGACGGGCCTCCTCCCGGTTCTTTCCACCGATTCCTGGACTTCTTCGACGCTGCGGGCGAAATGCATATTGAACAAAGTCTGGTAGCGGTCGGCCAGCTTTTTCGATTCGACGATCAGCGTGTCGGTGCATCTGCCCGATCCGACGATACAGACGTGCGGCACGACCCTCCCGTCGGCGAGCCCGTTCTTGTACTTGCTGACCAGGGACTCGTTCAGCTTGAGACAGGCATCCGTGGATTGCACGAGAGCCGTCTGTCCTGACGCCGAGGGCGGAACCTTGTCATAGACTCTTCTGCCGACGATTACGCGCATCCCCAAGGGGGCTACGCCCTCGATCACTGCTTCAGGGTTGTAGGAGCCCGCTTCAAGAACCGTGGTGGTCCCGCTCTTCAGCGTTTCGATGAGCACGGAGAGCCCCCCGGATATTTCGTCCTCCGCGTTCAGGATCGTCGCAACTTTGCTGTGAACCCAGTTGGACCAGGCCCATCCGCCGAGATTTTCGGGCGCGAGCCCTTTGTGCATGTGGTGGTAAAAGTGAATGTGGGAATTGACAAAGCCCGGCATTACCAGGCGTTCAGATCCATCGATTACTTTGGACGCCCGGTATTTCTTGGTCAGTTCTGCCGTCTTGCCGATATCCCTGATCCTGTTCCCCTCGATCACAATCTCCCCGTCCGTGATCACGCGCCGGTCGGGATCCATCGTAAGTATGGTTGCGTTACGGACAATCAGATCAGCCGTTTGTAACATCTGCTCTCCAGGTACAGGTGCGCTCTAGCGGGAACCACTTAGTCGATTTTTTTCAATCCGCTTTCCTTGATCACCTTCGCCCACTTTGCGATCTCCACACGCATGAAAGCCTCGAAATCTTCCGGGGTGCTTACGACAGGCTCATTGCCGGTTCTGGCGAGCTTTTCCCTGACGTCTGGCGTGTTCAGCCCACGCGCTGCCTCCCCATGCAGCCGGCGGACGATGGTCGCAGACGTGCCCGCCGGCGCAAAGAAGCCGTACCACCCGGTGACGTTGTAGCCGGGAACACCCGACTCGGCGATAGTCGGAACGTCGGGCATCTCGCCGAGGCGCTTCATACCGGTGACGCCGATAGGGCGAACCTTTCCCGCCTTCGCCGGCTGAACCAGACCCGTCGTGCTGGCGAAGATGAAATCAATCTCCCCGCTGATAAGACCGATCATGGCGGGCCCTGACCCCTTGAACGGCACGTTCTCCCAGCGGATGCCCGCGAGCGATTGGAACAGCTCACCCGAAAGGTGATTGATGCCACCGGTTCCGGAATGACCATAGTTGAGCTGACCGGGCCGGGCCTTCGCCAGCGCGACGAGCTGCTTGACCGTCATTACCGGAACGGACGGGTGGGCCGCAAGCATGAACTGCCCGGAAGTGAGCTGCGAGATGAAGGCGAAGTCCTTTAACGGATCGTACGGCAGCTTCGAGCGCACGCTCGGATCGAGAGCGATCTCCGGCGGCGTCATGAGCAATGTATGGCCGTCCGGTGCACCCCTTGCCCCAAGTTCCGTGCCGACGATGCCGGAAGCGCCGGGCCGGTTATCCACCACAAAGGGGCTGCCTACCTGTTCAGTGAGCTTCTGTGCGAGCAACCGGCCTACGAAATCCACGCCGCCGCCCGGTGGGAACGGCACTATGATCCGCACCGGACGCGTGGGCCAAGTCTGCGCGGCGGCGGACGTTGTAATCGCGCATGCGGCTGCAATTACAAGCGCACGCCGAATTCCCAGCTCGAGCTTCATGTTTTCCTCCTGCTTTCTTTAGTGCGCGGGGTTTCTCCAGACTGTGCACGGCAATCGTTCCACAGTCAATTGCAGCGAATGGCGCCCCCGCCGAGCCCCGTAGGCGGTCCTTTGAACGGGTGATAGCAGATACTCGAGAACGGTGCGCGTGGCATCGCACAACAGGTTACCGGAGCGCGGGTCAAATGACGCTCTACAAGGTGTACGCTAGAGTCCGGAAAGTCCAGGCTGATTCCACTATTTGAGATCAAGGGATAACGAAATGATCATTGACACCCATGCACATGCTCTGGATGAAGCCTTTCTCGAGGGCCTTTGCCGCAAGCCGGCATTCGGCCTGGCGGCGGAGCGCGGAAAAGATAATCGCTTCTGGATCAGGCGCGCCGGAGGACGCGTGCACTCCCTTGACGAAAACCTTTTCGACATTCCGAAGCGGATCGAGAGCCTCGCGCGCCGGGGCGTCAATCTGCAGCTGATCGCGCCCCCGCCCGGCTTTGTAGCCTGGCCCGGAGCCGCCGCCGATGTCGAATACGCGCGGGCACTTAACGAACACGGCGCACGAATTGCCCGTCAAGGAGGCGGTCGGCTTGAATTGATGGCAACGCTGGCGCTCGGGGAGCCCGAACGATGCGCGTATGAACTCGAGCGCGCCGTGGACCTCTTTGGCCTGCGCTCGGCAATCCTGCCGACAACGGCAGGCGGGCGCCCGCTCGACGGTCTCGAGTTCGACACCATGTTCGCCGTTGCGGAGCGGCTCGGTCTGCTCCTTTTCATGCACCCCGTCTCTGCGGAAGCGCCCTCGCGCTTCCCTCTATACGGCATGCAGGTACTCGTACAGTGGCCATTCGAGACCACGCTCGCAATAACACGCATGATCTTCGAAGGGGTATTCGACAGGCATCCTGCACTGCAGCTCCTGCTCGCACACGGTGGCGGCAACCTCATCTTCCTTAAAGGCCGGCTTAACTCGGCATATGATGCGACCGGCTGGGAGGCGGATCCCTATTACAGGAGAAACTTGTCAAAGCCCCCGGGGGAGTACTTCCGGCAAATCTTCTTTGACACGTGTTCTCTCTCCGCTGAGTCGGTTGACTTCACGATCCAGGTCGCGGGCGCGGACCGCGTGATGTTTGGAACCGACTATCCATTCGACATCGGCGATCCCGAGGCCAGGCGTGCGCTTCCTGCGTTGAATCGCCTTGCCGAGGGGCTGAAAAACAGGATCTTCTACGAGAACGCGGAAGGCGTCCTCAGGGCCGCGCGACGACCTGACAGCTCGCACGCGGCTTAAGGCAAATGAAGAAGGAGAGCATTTCGCGCAGCGCGGTTTCCGCGCCGGTGGCCGGGTTTCCCGTTGCCACGCGGGCGAGCCACCTGCTATTCATTTCGGGTCGGCTCGGACTCGATTCAGCAGCCGGAATGCCTCTTTCCGGATACCGCGACCTTGGGAGAAAGCCGCCTCCCGCGCTCGGACTGCTTGCCCCGGACAGCTGGGAGGAGATTCTCGTATCGCAGGCCTCAAGAATGTATGAAGACCTGGAGACGCTGCTCACCGAGCAAGGAGCAACAAAGACCGATCTTCTGTTCTATGGCATCTACCTGCGCGAGATGCGGAACTTCCCGTTGCTCGTGCGCACGCGGGCAGCGGTATTCGAAAGCGGGGTTGCGCCACCCAGCACGGCCTCGCAGGTTCCGGGTCTGCTGTTTCCCGAAGCAGTCGTCTACTTTGATCCCGTGGCATTGGTCCCTGGTCCCGCCAATGGTCCCACCAAGCACGTCCTCACCTCCAGGCACGTCGTCCAGGGTCCGCTCTCAAACTATGAGCTCGCCTCGCGCGCGGGGGATTACACCTTTTATGCAGGGGTCGTCGGCGCGCACCCGGAAACCGGCCTCATCGTCCGCGGCGCGGACGAGCTGTCGGATGCCGATTGGCCCCGACCGCGTGGGGGTCTCGCCGAGCAATTGATGCTCGGGCCGGTCTCCGCCCAGACGTACACCATCTATAAGCTGCTCCGCGGCATGCTGGCGGAACACGGGTCCGGTCTCGAAAGCCTGCTGCGGCTCAACCTGTATCTGCGGAGCATGCACGAGCTCCCGGAAGCAGAACGGATTGGAAGCCATTTTCTGCCAGTGAAAGTGCCCGCCGGCACAGCGATCGGCGTAGAAAGCCTTGCGCGACGCGACTTTTACATAGAAATCGAGGGAATCACCTATGCCGGCGGACCGCTCCGCCCGGCACCGCGCGACGCCCGGGTTGCCTCCTGGGGGCGGTACGTGAATGCAGTGCGGGGCGGCGATCTCGTATTCGTATCAGGATTACCTGGTTACGATCTGGCCAATCGCCGCATGGTGTCGCGCCCATCCGATCTTGGATCGTCCTCTGCACACAACGTTGAACGCGCCATCGGCGGTCTTTACCTTGCATCACGCGAGCAGCTCGCGGCGGCAGTTCAGACGCAGAGCATCCTCGACCAGCTGCAGATTGTGCTTGCCAGCCTCGATTCAACTCTGCCCTCCCTTCTGAAGATCACCGTTTACCTGCGCGACGTGTCTGATTTCCCGTTTGTACGGAACGTCTTGCTGTCGTCGCTCGGAGATGATCCGCCAGCCATCAGCGCGCTCGCCGCGTCCGACCTGCCCTTCCGTGAAGCGCGTCTGCAGATCGAGGCGGTCGCGTTGTGAAAATCAGTGATTCCTCCCCGCGCTCTCACGCTTGTTCTTCACAGGAGGCGTAACCATGGAAAAACGCAGAATCGTCCTTCCCGATATCGAGCGGTTCTACGCCGGCACGCTGCATCGGGATATTCCCGAGTACAAATCGATCAAGATCGCGCACGCCATCGTAACCACGGGAGGAAAGACCCTGAGGATGTCGGGGTACCCGGCTATCGGCCCGAACGGCATTATCGGAAAGGGCGACATGCGGGTGCAGGCGTTGCAGGCTCTGGAATACGTGAAGCGCACCGTCGAAGCGGGAGGCGGTGCGTGGGACGATATCGTTCACATGACGTTCTTCTTCACTGACCGCGAAAAGTGGCATCGGGAGGCGATCCCGGCCCGGGTCGAGTTTTTCCAGAAGCACTCGAAGACCGGCGAGCTGCCCTGCATTACTTCCATCGGGGTCGCGTCACTGATGCATCCCGATATGCTGATCGAGATTGAGGCAACGGCGACATGGGACTGAGAGGACCGCATGCGCGTCGGAACCAGTAAACGCTCCGGGTGGAGTAGGATAATTCTTTGAGCGCTCAATAGGAGGAGATCATGAGCAAGTGCGCGAACTGGACCAGCTGCATGGTTGCCGCGGCGTTTTCGCTGCTCTCGGCCAGCCAGAACTCGATGGCGCAGCAGAAGGGTGCCGCCGATCCCGCGCAGGGCTATCCGAACAAGCCGATACGGTGGATCATCGATTTTGGCGCCGGCGGCCTTTCCGACACGCTCGCGCGCATCGTCGCGCAGAAACTCACGGAGGCCTGGGGACAACCGATCATCGTCGACGCGCGGCCCGGCGCCAGCGGCACGATTGCCTACGGCCTCGGGGCCAGGGCCACCCCGGATGGATATACACTCTCGTTCATCTCGGTGCCGTTCTCGATCAATGTCAGCATCTACAATAAACTCCCCTATGACACGCGCCGGGATTTCGCGCCGATCACGCTGATTGCGACGTACCCGAACGTCCTCGTAACCAATCTCAAGCTGCCGGCCAAAACTGTGCCCGAGTTAATAACCTACGCGAAAACTAAGCCCGGCGGCCCGACGTGGGCCACCGTCGGGGTTGGCAGCTCGGCTTTCCTTGCCACCGAACTCTTTCGCAAGCGCGCGGGGTTCGACGGGGTGCATGTGCCGTACAACAGCAGCCCGGCGGCCCTTACTGACGTCATGGGCGGGCGCATCGAGTTCATGTTCGTAGTCTCCTCGTCGGCGATTCCGCTCATCCGTGATAATCGTGTCCGTGCGGTCGGCATCGCATCGCCGGCGCGGAGCGCGCTGTTGCCCGACCTGCCTACCATCGCGGAGTCCGGGCTCCCCGGTTTCCAGGCCGTCGGCTACGCAGGCGCCGCCGCGCCCGCCAAAGTGCCGCGCGCAATCATCGAGAAGCTCAACGCCGAGATGGTGCGCGCGCTGAAAATGCCCGACGTCCAGGAGCGTATCAGGAACATCGGTGGCGAGCCGCGCTGGAGCACGCCTGCGGAATTCGGGAAATTCGTGGAGGAGGAGATCGAGCGTTGGGCGCCGGTCGCCCGTGATGCGGGCGTCAAGCTCGATCAGTAGGATGAATTCCATGCGCAAGCAGGTGGTGCCGATCCGTCCGGTGCGCATCCCGGAAACCGACATCGACTACGCGCCCGGTGTGAAGGCCGGCAACTGGGTGTTCCTGACCGGAATCGAAGCCGTCGACTACGGCGTCGGGCTGCATCCCGCCGTCGCCGGCAATCCGGAGCTTCCGCATCATGGCCTGCCCAAGCACAGGCGGGAGGGCGACTTCATCTGTGCCCGATTCCGCGAACTGCTCGCCGAGGCGGGCACGAATTTCGCCAACACGGTACGCCTCGACCAGTATTACCCGACCTGGAAAGCCGTCGATCCCTACCACCTCGCACGTCGGGCGGCGTTCGGTGACTACATCCCGCCCAGCACCTCCGTCGTGATGGAGGTACTGCCCACCCGCGGGGCGGATATCAACGCGTCGTTGCTTGCAGTCGTCCCCGGGGACAGCCGCGAGCCGAAACGCGTTCCGACGCCCAAGGTGACGGCGCCATCCTGGTCCGGCTTCGTTCCTGCGGTCACAACCGGTGATTTTGTGTTTGTTGCCGGGCAAATGGTGCGGGGCGTCGACGGAAACCCCGATCCCCGCGCTCACGTTCCTTCCCACAGCCGCTGGGGCGGCTACGAGATCAGGCGGCAGACCGAGTATCTCATCGGCGAGAAGCTTCTGCCGGCGCTCCAGGCCGCCGGCTCGTCGCCGGAGAACGCCGTCAAGGCCCAGGTCTACCTCCGGAACACGGATGATACTGCGCACTTCCTCGACGTATGGAACCATCACTTCGGGGAGCGTCAGTGCGCGCTGTCCATCGTGCCCGCGTCCGACTTCGGGCTGGTACCTGGAGTAATCGAGATCAATCTTGTTGCATTGAAGAGTACCGGCAAGACCGTAAAAGAGGTGATCGACGGCTGCATTCCGTTTGAAGCGACCTACGGCGCAGCGGCGGTCCGCGCCGGCGACTTGCTGATGCTGTCGGGCGTGATGGCGGTCGATTCCTCGGGCCCGATTGCCGTCATGCGTGCGGGCCAGGGATTCCCGTACTTTGGCGGCGCCGCGCGAGCCCAGATGGAGTACATCGTGCACGCGCTGAAGAAGGTTTGCGCCGCGGCCGGTACCTCCATAGAGAATGTCACGCGCATTCATCAATTCCATTCGGATCTCGGCGAGTTCTATCCGATGCATCGCCCCTGGCAGGAAGCGCTCGGCAGCGCACCGCTGCCGTTTGCCGCCGTTCAAGTGCGTCCGCCGCTTCCGGTGCCAGCGTGCAGCGTGATCGTGGATTGTTGGGTGCACGTTCCATAGAAATTGGCGCCGCATGCGCGGCGGCCGCTCAGGCTACTATCCGAAGGAAGGTGAGCACGTCAGCATTGGCGATTTGACTTTGGGGGCAGCGGCGTTTGTCCACGCTGCGACCGATATTTGCATGCAGCCGCGCGCTGCCGTTCGCGCCAGCCAGCCGAGCGGAACCGTCACCCGGTAGCAAAATCCGGCGTCGCGGGCAATTCTCTGCGCGGGAAGAATGGAACCGCCGCCGGGGCCGATCAACGATTGAACCGGCGGCACGCGAGGAGGGTCGTCATTGGGAAAACTCGTACTGGAAAACCTGAGCAGGAAATTCGGTGCGGTTGAAGCCGTCAAGGACGTGTCCCTCTCGATCGAGGAAGGAGAGTTCGTCGTGTTTCTCGGTCCTTCCGGATGCGGGAAGACCACTACGCTGAGGTTGATCGCCGGGCTCGAGGATCTCACCGGCGGGAACATCTATCTGGATGGCCGGCTCCTGAACAACATCCTGCCTGCGGACCGTGACATCGCGATGGTGTTCCAGAACTACGCGCTCTATCCGCACATGACGGTCTACAAAAACATGGGCTTCGGCCTGAAGATGCGAGGCACGCCCAAACCGGAGATCAAAACTCGCGTCAGGCGCGCGGCGGAAATTCTCGACATCGTGCATCTGCTCGATCGCTATCCCAGGGAGCTATCAGGCGGCCAGCGCCAGCGCGTGGCGGTGGGGCGGGCCATCGTCCGCAATCCGCGCGTATTCCTCTTCGATGAGCCCTTGTCCAACCTGGACGCAAAGCTGCGCGCCCAGACGCGGGTCGAGCTGCTCAAGCTGCATCGTCAACTTGCGGCGACCTCCGTTTACGTCACGCATGACCAGATCGAAGCGATGACGATGGGCGATCGAATTGTCATCATGCTCGATGGCACGGTCCAGCAAGTGGGTGCCCCGATGGAGATCTATCGGAAACCGCTCAATCGGTTCGTCGCCGGTTTCATCGGTAGCCCACCCATGAATTTCCTCCGTGTCCGGTTGGTATCGGAAGGCACCCGACTCGGCCTGAAGGGACAGGGATTTCAGATTCCGCTGTCGGCTGAAAGGGCCGGCAGGCTGGGACGATTTGCCGATCGGGAGGTTCTCCTTGGCATCCGGCCGGAAAGTCTTCTTCTGCAACCCGTCATGCCCGAATGCGATCCCTTGCATGCGGCAATCGAAATCGTCGAAGCGATAGGATCGGACGTCTACTTGAACTTCAGCTATGCCGGAACCCCCATGACCGCGCGCGTCGAGGCAACGGTGGATATCAAAGTCGGCCAGGAGGTTGCGCTCTACCCGGATCCGGAGCGCATCCATCTATTCGATGAGAGCAGCGGGGCAACTCTGCTCTAGCGGGACCGGCAGCCAGCCCATACACCTGATCAGGTCCCCCCACAGGGCGGACGCCTGGCTCGCAATTCCGGGGTCGCTTCCTCGTAGGCATTGGCGATAGCGAGCGTGCGCGCCTCGCTCCATTCCGGCCCTACGATCTGAAGCGAGAGCGGCATTCCTTCCTGATCGAAGCCCATAGGCAATGAGACCGCGGGGCAGCCTGTGAGGTTGTGCGGACTTTGGAAAGGCCGGTGTATCCACATGCAGGGTTGGTCCTTGCCGTTCACCTTCGCCATCAGGGATGAGATGGGCGCAGCCGCGCAGGGCATGGACGGGAGAATCAGTGCATCCGCGCTTCGGAAGAATTGAGCAACCTCCCGGCGAAGCAGCTCCCGCTCGCGCAGCGCGCGCACATACTCGTCCGCTGTGATCTTCAACGACCACTCGAGACGCTCGCGAACACTCGTTCCGTAGCCATCGGGATTCTTTTGGAAAAACGGCCGGTGGAACTCCGCGAATTCCGGTCCCGAAATCGCGGGAAAAAGCTCGGTGAGTCGCTTCCCTTGCGGGAACGGCACGGACTCTACCTTTGCCCCCAGGGAACGGAAGACCCTCATTGCTTCCGCGAAAGCGCGAACCACCTCGCCATCGACCTCGGCGTTCATGTAGAAGTCCGGACACAGAGCTAGACGCAGACCCCGGATCCCTTGCTCGCACCCCGCGGCGTAATCGGGGACGGCGACATCCCGGGAAGCGGGGTCGCGCCGGTCGTGCCCCGCGATCGCCTGCAGCACCAGCGCAGCGTCGCGGGCGCTCAAGGTCATGGGGCCGACGTGATCGAAGGTCAGCACGTTCGGGCATACGCCCACGAGACTCACCCTGCCGTGCGTGGGCTTGAAGCCGACGATTCCGCAAAGGGCGGCAGGATTCCTGATGGAACCACCCGTATCCGACCCCAGAGCAAAGGCGCAGAGTCCGGCCGCGACCGCTGCCGCGGAGCCCCCGCTTGAGCCACCGGTGATGCGTTCGAGGTTCCACGGATTCCTCGCGGTCCCGTAGTGGGGATTGATGGTGGTCGTCGCGGCCGCGAATTCATGGGTCAAGGTCTTGCCGAGCATGATGGCGCCCGCATTTCGGAGGCGCGTCATGCACTCGGCATCCCGCTCGGGAACGAAGTCCCGGAAAAAACTCGAACCGTGCGTGGTCCGTACACCCGCCGTCTCGAAGATATCCTTGGCACCGAACGGAATCCCGTGCAGCGGTCCACGCCACCGCCCTGCCGCGATCTCGACCTCCGCCTGCTTTGCCTCTTCCCGCGCACTATTCGCGGTCAGCGTCAGATAGGCCGAAAGCCGGGGATTCAATTCCTCGATCCTGCCGAGGTACGCCTCTACGATCTCGACGGGGGAAATCGTCCTGCGTTGAATGGCCGCGGCAAGATCATGAACGCCGCGATAACAGATCGTCTCGTTGTCCAAGGTTTTCTCCGCTCTCGAGGCGGGCGTTTTCTTCCCTGCCATGGCGCGCCCTCGCTATTCCTTGAGGCCGCTGAGCGCGATGCCGCGGACGAATGCGCGCTGGAAGAACAGGAACAGGATTGCCATCGGGATCATGCCCAGGACCGCGAGCGCCATGATTTCATGGTAAGCGGCTGAATCGATGCCCTCCATCTGCGCGAGGCCGAGCGGGAAGGTTTTCAGGGCATCACTCGCCGCCACGATAAACGGCCAGAGGAACTGGTCCCAGTTATCCCGGAACGAGAGCAGCGCCAGCGCGCCCAGCGCCGGCTTGCAGTTGGGAAGGATGATGCGCCAGAAGATGCCGAACTCGCTGCATCCGTCAAGCCTTGCGGCTTCGATGAGCGAGTCCGGAATGTCCCTGATGAACTGGCGCATGAGGAAAATGCCGAAGGCGTCCACCGCGAGCGGGACAATCAGCCCGCCATACGTGTTCACGAGGCCAAGCTGCTGGACGACGAGGAATGTGGGCACCAGCACGATTTCCATGGGCAGCATCAGCGTGCTCAGAATCAGCCGGAAGGACAGCTCCCGAAACCGGAAACGGAACTTGGCGAGGCCGTACCCCGCCAGACTGCAGAAGAGCACGTTCGATGCCGTCACGACAATCGCGACGAAGCCGCTGTTGAAGAAATAGGTGCCGAACGATCCCCGGGAAAGGGCGTTGGGAAAATTCGCCCACTGGACCTCCTGGGGTATCCACCGAATCGGGAGCTCGAAGACTTCGGCACCGGTCTTCAGCGACGAGGACACCATCCAGAAATAGGGCAGCAGCGTCACCCCGATCCCCAGGACGGTGAGGACCGTGATGCCCCAGCCCCCCCAGCGGAGCAGCAGCTTCTTGTTCATTGCACGCCTCCGCGCCGCAGAAGCCGCAGCAGGATCAAGGTAAGCGCGAAGACAAAGACGAACAGCACCGTGGAGGCCGCAGCGGCCTCGCCCATGCGGAAGTAGGTAAACCCCGTCTCGTAGATGAAGTACGGAAGCACCCGCGTCGTGCCGCTGGGGCCGCCGCCTGTCATGACCAGGGGATTGAGAAACACCTTCACGGCGGAGAGCAGCGAAATCACCATGACGAAGAGGATCGTGGGCAGGAGCAGCGGGATGGTGATGTGGACGAAGCGCTGAAACGCTCCCGCACCGTCCATCATGGCGGCTTCGTGGTAGTCCTTGGGAATGGCCTGGAGGCCCGCCAGGTAGATCACGCCGAAGAGCGGGATCCCCCGCCAGATTCCGATCGCTATCAGGGCCGGCAGGGCCGTTTCCTCGGTCGAGAGCCAGTTGATGCGACCGACGCCGAAGAACTCCAGGATGGTGTTGACGAGCCCGAAGGGGTGATACATGAACTTCCACACCATGGCGACCACGATCTGCGACATCGCAATCGGGAAGAAATATGCCAGCCGGATGAACGACCGCCCCGGCATCGCGCGATTGAGCAGAAGGGCCAGCCCCAGCGCGAGAAACCACTCCGGAATGGAGACCCCGAACATGTATTTCACCGAAACCCAGAAGGACTGGTGAAACAGCGGGTTCTCCCAAAGAGCCTGGTAGTTCGCCAGCCCATAAAAGACGGGCGGACTCATCAGGTCGTACCGGTAGAAACTCAGCTGGAATGCCTGCAGCAGCGGATAAAACTTGAATACCGCGATATGGATGAGCGCGGGAAGAACGAAGAAAAACCCCGCCAGGTAAAGGCGGCTTCGGCGCGAATGGCCCCACGGCCAGGCAATCCAGGGCCGCGGGCGCGGCGAACTCCCCGCGACCGCAGCCTCAGCCTTGACGACCCCGCGCGTGCGCGGCATCCGCTCGCCGCCTAGGAGCCGTTCGGATTCATTCGCACGTACAGCACTGTTTGTGGCCGCAACGCCACAAACGTCTAGCGCGGGGCGATTGCCGCGTTTATCTCCTTGCACGCCTGGTCAAGCGAGCTCTTCGGATTCTCGCCTCTCAGCACCACGCGCTCCATCGCGCGGTGTATGGCGTCGTTGATCTCGATGATCTGGGGCGAGCGCTGGACGAAGCGCCCGTTCGTGATGTCCTTCAGGAACACGTCGAGATAGCGCGTCTTGCGGGCCTCCTCGATCCCCGGAAGCGTGAGGAAATTGCTTGCAGGATAAGGGTAGGAGACCTTCTCGTACCACGCCTTCGGATCCTTGGCGACATGCTTGATCAGATCGTGCACCAGCCGCTGCTTCGCCTCGGGAATCTGGGGATTCACCGCAAGCGCGAATCCGTAAATCGGAACGATCGGCTTCTGCGGATTCACCTGCGGATAGGGCACGACTTTCATGTCCTTCATCACCTCGGGGCCGAATTGCGCGACGCTTCCCGCATGAGTGATGAACATTGAGACCCGCCCCTTTGGAAGATCGTCAGCCGGGAGCGCGTTGGTGGCGAAGCTGACCGTCGGATCCGAAATCTTGTAGTCCTGCACGAACATCGCCCGGATCTTCATGGCCTTGACGCCGGCTTCGCTGTTTGCCGTGCACTTCGCCCCGGAGGCATCGAGGATCTCCCCGCCGTTCTGCCGGATGAGAGAGTTGAAGTACCACATGGTCCAAGTGGAGGAGTGCATCGCGAAGTCGAATCCCTCGCGGACCATCTTGTTGCCCTCCATCTTCACCAGCTTCCTGCCGACGCGCCCCACATCGTCCCACGTGCGCGGGTAATCCTTGTCCGGATCGAGCCCCGCCTCCTGGAAGTGCTTCCTGTTGATGTAGAGGCTGAAAACGGAGGCGATCACCGGCACGGCGTAGAGCTTGCCCTGGTAGCTGTAACCTTCGAGCGCACGAGGCAGGTAGTTCTTCTTCATATCATCGAGGTTCTTGTAGCCGAGCCATTCGGGACGAATGGGCGCGAGCGTGTTCTTCGTGGTATAGCTCGGCATCAAGGTGTCAATGATCGTGAACATGTCTGCCGCCGAGCGAGTGGAGAGCGCGGCGGTGAGCTTGTTAAAGTACGGTGTCATCGCGAAGAATTCATACTGGACCGGACTATTCGGGTTCTTCGCGTTCCATTCCGCCACCAACTCCTTGGAGTAGTTGTTATGTGGCGGATTGCTGTGCTCCCACCACGTGATGTCGGTCTTCTGGGAAGCAGCGGGGGTGCAAAGCAGCGCCGCTGCGAGAGCAATCAAGGAATGAGTCGTGAAATTGCGTTGCATGGTTCCCCTCCTTTTTTGTTTCACGTGGGTTTGACTGCCGGGCTGCACCGACGACTAGGTGCTGATGCCAGTCTAGCAGAAAGCGGGCGGGGCGGAACGCTTAGGCCGTCCGCAACACCTTCAGCCCGAGCTCCTCGCGCGTCTTGCTGCAGACATCGAGAATCAGCGCAGCGTAAACCTGCGCCGTCTTGGTGAGGTCCTCGATCGCGAGGTGCTCGCCGATATCCGGGTCCCAGTTTTCCTTGCCGGTGATGGTGCGTCCACTCGGCCCGTAGTTCACCGCCGGAATGCCGTAGGCCTGCAGGTGGCTCGCGTCGGAGTAGAAGAGCCCCACGCCCTCCTCCGGCGCGCGCCCCATGACGGCCTGGTGCGCCGCGCGCATGCGCTGGGCAACCACCGTTTTCGAGCAATCCTGGGCCGGCGGCAGCGTCACGAAGAATTCGGTGTCGAAATCGATGCCAGGTCTCTGGGCACGCGCCATGGCGAGCAGGCGCTCGACCTCGAGCGGCACCTCGTTCACTTTCTGGTCGGGCAGCAGCCTGAATTCGAGAAACGCGTGGCAGAAAAACGGCACGCGATTGCAGCGGAACGGCCAGCCGCCCTCGATCGAATGCATATGCACCGATGACGCGCGATCCTTGTATCGGTGACGCCCCGCATACTCGCGCGCGAAATCATCGAAGACGTCGATCAGCACGCGCATCTTCCGGATCGCGTCCTCGCCGTGATCGGCCACGCGCAGCGGCGCGGGCTTGCCGCGGGTGGTGATGCGCACGCCGACCGAGCCCACGTGCTCGCTCACCAGCATCATGCGCGTCGGCTCTCCCACCACCGCCATGTCGGCGATGCCGCCGTTATTGACGAAATGCTTGGTGCCGCAGCCGCCGCCGCGATAGATCGCGCCCTGGTAATGAAGCACCGCGTGACGCTCGATTTCCCCGCCGACAAAGGCAAGTAGCACGTCGCCCTTGAGCTCGACTCCCGACTTGACGACCGCTTCCGCCGCAGCGAGGAAAGCCGCGCAACCGCCTTTCATGTTGTGCACCCCCATGCCGTGGATCCAGCCGTCCTTGACAACCGCTTTCGGCCTGTAGCCGGGCGCGTTCGGCAGATACGCCTCGTTGCCCGCAAACGAGATGTCCATGTGGCCGTTCAAGAGCAGCGTCGCGCCGTTGCCCCTGCCCTTGATGTTGCCGATCGTATTGAAGCGCTCCGGCTCGAACTCCTGCAGGTATGCGTCGATGCCCATTCCGGTGAGGAGCCTCAACATGCATTCGGCGATCGGCCGCTCGTTGCCAGTGAGGCTCGGGATGTCGACTAATGTCACCGCGAGTTCAGTACAGCGCTCGCTCGTCACCGCGTCCAGAACTTTTTTAACCTGCGTCGCATTCATGCTATTTCTCCCTGATGTTCGACCGCCGACCCATCCATCCTACCGAAATCTGCTACCATGCACGCGCGCCATCCGCAAACGGGGAGGGTCGTCATGAACAAACAAACGGAATGTGTTGCGCGCCGCATCACACTGCTGCGGACCGCTTTCCTGCTGCTGACCACGGGCTGGCTCGCTGCCGCCAGCGCCGCCGATAATTATCCCACCCGGCCGCTGCGCATCGTTGTTCCCTACGGCGCGGGCGGCTCCTACGATGTGATCGCCCGCATCATGGCGCAGAAGCTCTCGGAGCAGATAAAGCAGCCGGTGGTGGTCGAGAACCGTCCGGGGGCCATGGGCAGGATCGGAATGGATGTCGCCGTCAAGGCCGCGTCCGACGGGTACTCACTGATCACGATCGGCAGCAGCCAGACCATCGTGCCGAGCGTCCACGCCAACGTGCCCTACGACTTGAGCCGCAGCATCGCGCCGCTCATCCTGTTCGCCAACATTTCCAACGCGCTGGTGGTGCACCCGAGCGTGCCCGCCCGGACGGCGGGCGAATTGGTCGCGTTGGCGAAAGCCAAGCCCGGCTCGATTCGATTCGGCTCCGGCGGCACCGGCGGCATCACGCATCTGATGGGAGAGCTCTTTGGCAACCTGACCGGCACGAAGCTCGTGCATGTGCCCTATAAGGCCGGGGTGCTCGCCATGAACGCGCAGTTGAGCAACGAGGTCCAGATGAACTTCCTCAACATGCTCAACGCGATACCGCAGGTTCAGTCGGGCAGGCTGCGGGGCCTGGGCGTGACGTCGTTGAAGCGCTCGCAGTACCTCCCCGCATTGCCCACCCTCGATGAGTCGGGCGTGAAGGGTTACGAAGTGCAGGAGTTCCACGGACTCGCCGTCCCGGCGGGCACGCCGCGGCCGAGAGTGATGCGGCTGCACGGCGAGCTGGTGAAAGCACTGGGGACGGACGACCTGAAGCAGAAACTCACGCAGCAGGCTGCCGACATCGTCATCACCACACCCGAGCAATTCGGGGCGTTCCTGCTTGCCGAACAGGCGAAGTACGCGAAGGTCGTGAAAGCGATCGGGCTCAAGCCCGAGTAAAGCGCGCGGGCTCGCGCGTGCCCGGCACTTCTTATGCGCCGGTCTTCAGGCGGGAGGGCTCGACGATCGCCTCGACCTCGATCTCGACCATCGCGTCGGGGTGGCCAAGCCGGGACACCTCGATGAGAACGCTCGCCGGGCGGTTGGTTCGGAAGAACTTGAAGCGCTCGTCGGAGGCGCGATAGTAGGCATCGATGTCGGTCACGTAGGTGGTGGCGCGCACCACGTCGTCGAAAGTCGCCTCGGCGTAAGCGAGGCCCTTGCCGATATTTTCGGAGGTCGTGCGGATCTGGGTCCGCATATCCCCCTTGGTGACGATCTCCCCCGTCGGCCTGCGCGCCATCTGGCCGGAGAGATAAACGTGCGCATGGTCCCCTCCATCTACCGTCACCACGGGCACGTAGAGCAACTCGCCGTTCTCGACCCGAGCCCACATGTCTCTGGGTTGTAGAAACTGTCGCTTGATCATAAGTCTCCTTTCAACAGGCTTCGCTCCGGCTCCGGGAGTCTACTCGTGCAGTTATATGACCAATACGTTACGTCAAGGCGAGCAACCGGAAAATCCGTATCAGCGCTCCCGCCCGGCCTCGTGGGCGATCTTCTGGACCGGTGAGAGCAGGTACTCGAGGACGGTGCGCGTGCCGAGGCGGATCTCGGCGTTGACCTGCATGCCGGGGAGGAGGCGCAGCTGTCTTCCCTGGCTCTCGAGGTGGCCGCTGCCCATATTGATTAGTGCACGAGGGGCTGCGTCCTGCAACGACCGTTAAAATGAGGGCCTCATTTATCCCCATTTATCACCCCCCCCTCCCGATGGAAGGGCGACCGCGGGGTTCGCGCGGCTGATGGGCGCTGCTTGGAGCGGTGGGGCGCTAACCCCCGCTCATTGGGCAAAAAATGGCCATTTGGCCACGGGGGACCAGGTCCGTTGTGGTGCCGGACGCCCCGTGCCTTATCGCCAGCCTTGGAAGCCGCTTCTAGACCTTCCCTTTCCAGGGCACGACCAGCCGCTCGACGTAGCGCATCAGCAGGTCGAACAGGTACGCCACCGCGCCGATGACCACGATCCCCATGATCACGATGTCGGTGCGTAGGAAGTTCGACGCGTTCAGCACCATCTGGCCGAGGCCATGGTTCGCCGCGACCATCTCGGCCGCGACCAGCGTCGTCCAGCCAAAGCCGATCGAGATCCGCATCGCGGTCAGGATCTCGGGCATCGCTGCGGGGATGATCACGTGCCGGATCACCTGCCACTTCGATGCGCCCATCGAATAGGCGGCGTGGATCTGCTCCTGCGACGCCGAGCGGACGCCGGCGCGGGCGCTCATGGCAAGCGGCGCGAAGCATGCGAGGTAAATCAGCAGCACCTTCGACAGTTCGTCGATGCCGAACCAGATCACCATCAGCGGCAGGTAGGCGAGCGGGGGCAGTGGCCGATAGAACTCGATCGGCGGGTCGAAGATGCCGCGCGCGATCCGCGAGACGCCCATCGCGATGCCGACCGGGATCGCCGTCACGCACGCGGCCAGGAACGCGGTGAAGACGCGGAACATCGACCAGCCGAAGTGCGTCGCCAGCGGCGCGTCGGTGAGCTGCCCCATCGCCGACTCGTACAGTCGCGTGAACACCGTCTCGGGCGTGGGCAGGAACAGCGGCGGCAGCCAGCGGAAATGGCTCGCCAGCCACCACAATCCGAACAGGCCGATCATCGTGACGACGCTGATCGCCGTGCTCCGGCCCTCGCCGGGGGTCGAATAGCTGGACGTCTTCGGTTGCGGATTGCCGTTCGCCGCCATCGCTATTTCCCGGCCGCCACGACCTCTGCGTCGGCCTCGCGGTGCAGGATCACCGCCAGCACTTCCTCGCGGACGCGTATGAAGTCCGGCGACGACTTGACCGCGCGCGCATCGCGGGTCGCGATGAAGCGCCGGCTGAAATCGAGCTGGTACTCGTGCGAGATCTTCCCGGGACGCGGCGTCATCACGACGAGGTGCGTGGCGAGGAACACCGCCTCCTCGACACTGTGCGTGATGAAGAAACACATCTTGCCGGTGCGGTGCCAGACGTCGAGGATCAGTTCCTGGATCGATTCGCGGGTGAACGCGTCCAGCGCTCCCAGCGGTTCGTCCATCAGCATCAGCGCGGGATCGGAGGCGAGCGCGCGCGCCATGCCGACGCGCTGCTGCATGCCGCCGGAAAGCTCGTAGATCGCGCGCCCGGTGAAGTCCTCGAGGCCGACCAGGCGCAGTTTCTCGAGCGCGACCCGCCGCCGCTCGGCGGGTGCGACGCCACGCATCCGCAGCCCGAACTCGACGTTGTCGACGACGTTGAGCCAGGGCATCAGCGCATGCTTCTGGAACACGACGCCGCGGTCGGCGCCCGGACCCGTCACCGGCTTGCCGTCGAGCACGACCATCCCCTCGGTCGGCGGCAGGAAGCCGGCGATGCACGAGAGCAGCGTCGTCTTGCCGCAGCCGGACGCGCCGATGGCGACGACGAAGTCGCCGTCGCGCATCGTGAGATTGACGTTGGATAGCGCCTCGACCGTGCCGGTCTTGGTGGCGTAACGGACGCCGAGGCGGCGGATGTCTAGCGTCGGCACGGTCAATTGGGATCGTGGACAACAAGCCGGCGGCGCCGGCCTTGCGCGCCGGCGCCGCCGCGGGGACTGCCGGCCGGACGCCGCCGGCCGCGACGCTACTTCATCGCGCCCTGCACAAACGCCGGGTTGACCGACTTGCTGTAGTCCGCGGCGAGTTGCTGGATGCGGCCTTCGTCCTTTAGAAATTTCGCGGTTTCGGTCAGCGCCTTCGCCGCACCGCCCTTGGCTCCGCCGCCCAGCCACGCCGGCCCCGCCTGCTCCGCGAGGCTTGGGAATCCGTACAGCGCCATGCCAGCGGCGACGTCCTCGGGCTTGGCGCCGGACCACTTCGCCACGGCCGCAACCTTGGCCGCGTCGCCGGTCCACGCCGTCGCGTTGGCACGGTAATCGGCGTCGGCTTTCGCGATCGCCTTGACCAGCGCAACCATGAAGTTCTTGTTCGCGGCGGCAAATTTCTTCGACACGATCAGCCCGTCGAACGTGCACTTGCCCTTCTTGCACAGTTCGCCCGAAGTAACAATGACCTTGCCGGTCCTTTTCACGGTGGCGAGCACCGGATCCCAGATGAACGTCGCATCGAGGTCGCCTCGCTCCCATGCGGCGGCGATTTCCGCCGGCCGCATGTTGAGGACTTGCACGTCGCCGCGCTTCAAGCCCGCCAACTCCATCGCGAAGAGCAGGTGGAAGTGCGTCGTCGAGACGAACGGCACGCCGACCTTTTTGCCCTTGAGGTCGGCGACGCCGTTGATCTTGCTGCCGTTCCGCGCGACCAACGCCTCGGCTGCCGCGATGTCCTCGAGAATCCAGAACAGCTCGACGTCCAGCCCTTGGCTGATTGCCGTGGCGATCGGCGCGGACCCCGCCTCGCCGATCGCGACGTCGCCGGAGGCCATCGCGCGAATGACGTCGCCGCCGCCGCCGAACTGCCGCCAATTGATCTTGTAACCGGTCGCCTTCTCGATCTCGCCGGTCTGCTGCACCCAGCGGAACGGGTTCATCATGTCCTGATAAGCGAACGTCACCGTCTTTTGCGCCACGGCCGGCAGCGATGCCGCCAAAGCCAACACCATGCCAACGATCAGTCGTTTCATGTTTCCTCCTTGCGAAAAGCGGTTGAACATTGCCGGCGGCGCTCTTCCGGTGCCGCGCGGCGCAACCGATGGAGTTAAATAGTCGCCAGCGTCTTGCGCAAAATGCCGGCGATCTCGTCGATATGTTTCTTCTCCGCGATCAGCGGAGGCGCGAGCAGCACGCAGTCGCCGGTCGCCTTGAGGTGCATGCCGCCGTCGAACAGCTTTTTCTGGAGCGCATGGCCGCGTGCGCCGGGCGCACCGGCGGGATGCACGTCGATCGCGCCGAACATGCCGTAGCCGCGGATGTCCGCAACCGCCGGCAGGTCGCGCAGCGAGAACAGCGCGTCCAGGAAGTACGGCGAGAGCTCGCGGCCGCGCAGGAACAGCCCGTCGTTCTTGTAAATGTCGAGCGTCGCGAGGCCCGCCGCGCACGGGCCCGGGTGCCCCGAGTACGTGTAGCCGTGGAAGAACTCGATCGCGCCCTCCGGCGCCGCCGCCATGATCGTGTCGTGGATACGCTCGCTGATCGCGACTGCGCCCATCGGCTGCGCGCCGTTGGTGAGCCCCTTGGCCATCCCGAGGATGTCCGGTGTAACGCCGAAGCTCTGCGCCGCGAAGGCCTGTCCGGTTCGGCCGAAGCCGCAGATCACTTCGTCGAAGACCAGCAGGATCCCGTGCGCGTCGCAAATCTCGCGCAGGCGCTTGAGATAACCCTGTGGCGGCACGAGGCAGCCGGTGGATCCGGCGATCGGCTCGACAAAGCACGCGGCGATGTTCTCGGCGCCGTAGAGGTTCACGAAACGCGCCAGGTCGTCGGCCAGCTCGACGCCATGCGCGCCTTCGCCCCGGGTGAACAGGTTCTCCTTCACGTGCGTGTGCCGCATGTGTGCGATGCCCGGCAGTCCCGGCCCGTACTTGCGCCGGTTGTGGACGAGGCCGGACAGCGACACGCCGCCGAAGTTGACGCCGTGGTAAGCGCGTTCGCGCGAAATGAAGACGTTGCGGCCGCCCTGGCCGCGCGCCTGATGGTAGGCGAGCGCGACCTTCATCGCCGTGTCGACGGCCTCGGAGCCCGAGTTCGTGAAGAAGATGCGATTGAGATCGCCCGGGGTCAACTCGGCCACGCGGGTTGCGAGTTCGAACTGCTTCGGGTGCCCGCGGGTGAACGGCGCGACGAAGTCGAGCTCGCGCATCTGGTGGCCGACCGCGTCGGCGATCTCCTTGCGGCCGTGGCCGGCGTTCACACAGAACAGCCCTGACGACGCGTCAATGATCCTGTCGCCGCGGTCGTTCCAGTAGTACATGCCTTCCGCGCGGACGACCATCTTCGGATCGGCCTTGAAATCACGGTTCGGCGTGAACGGCATCCAGTATTCGTCGAGCGAAATCCGCCTGGTCGCGGCCGGGTCGCGGATCTTCAGTTCGGCATGGCCCATCGTGTTCTCCGGTTGCTGCGATGCGGCGCGCAAGGCGCGGCGGCGGGCAGCGAGGCTGTCCTAGGATCGATGCGTTATCATACACCCTTACACGTTGGCAGCGGGTGTGCGCTGCGGCCGCCAAAACCGGTTTCGACCGCGAGCTTGCCGCATGGCGCGGCGTCGCGCGCGTCACCGCCGGCCTCGCCTTGTCGGCCTGCCGGCAGCTGTTGACTCCATGACCGGGGAGTGCCAACGTCGTCGTCAGCGAGCCGGGGCTCCCGGCCATGAATGCGGCCCTCGGTCCGCCCCGGCCGAAGCCGCCCGCCAGCCGCCGATAAACCGGAGAGCTGCCATGCCCCAACGCCCCGTAAGAGCGAACGGCAAAGGCTAGTGGCTTAATTAACTGTCCGAGAAACCCGGGGCAGCTCAGAGCCCGGTTTCCCTAGACTCTGCATCGCAATCGCTCCGCCGTCAATTGCAGCGATTACCGCTCGCGCCCGGCCTCGTGGGCGATCTTCTGCACGGGCGAGAGGAGATACTCGAGGACGCTGAGCGTGCCCGGGACGAGGCGCAAAGATAAAAAGGACAGCCTGAGCTGTCCTCTTTTGAATGTTCCGTGCATTCCGGACTAGCTCAGTCTGTCCCCGATTTTCCGTGCCCCAAAACAATTTCGCCTGAGCGGACTTTCTAATTGGTGCTTGTCCGGCGTTATTCGAGCTTCACGTTGGCGGCCTTCACCACCTTTGCCCACTTGTCGATTTCGCTCTTCAGCCAGTTGCCGAGTTGCTCCGGTGTCATGGTGTAAACATCGGTGCCCAGCTTGGCGAGGTTCCCCTTCATATCCGGCGCGTTGAGTATGCGCGCAATTTCACTGTTGAGCCGGGCGACGACTTCTTTCCGCGTCCCAGCCGCCGCGACCACGCCCTGCCAGCTTCCGGTCTCGAAGCCCTTGAGCCCCGCTTCGGCGACCGTCGGCACATCCGGTATGGAGGCGACGCGCTTCGCGCTCGACACCGCGATCAGTTTCAGTTTGCCCGATTGCACGTGCGGGTAGGTCGCCAGCATGCCGTTGAATATGGCGTCCACTTGACCGGAAGCAAGGCCGATGATCGCATCCGCGCCGCCTTTGAACGGGATGTAGGTCCATTTGACGCCGGTCTGCTCCGCGAAAGCGACGCCAGCCAGGTGTGGCGCGCCACCTATTCCCGAGACGCCGAAGTTGAGCCTGCCCGACTTCGATTTGCCAAGCGCAACCAGCTCCTTCACGGTCTTCGCCGGCACCGACGGATGCACTACGAGCAGGTGCGGTGAATAGGACACCATAGTCACCGGCGCGAAATCCTTGACGGGGTCGAATGGCAGCTTGTAAACGCTGGGGCTGATGGATAGCGCACCGAGGTCGGCGAGCAGCATGGTGTGGCCGTCAGGCGGGGACTTGGCGACCAGGTCGGCGCCGATATTGCCGTTGGCTCCGGGCCGGTTGTCGACGATGACCGTTTGGCCGAATACTTCAGTGAGTTTCGGGCTCAACAGCCGCGACAGGATGTCGGAAGTGCCTCCCGGTACATATGGCACGATGATGCGTACCGTTTTTGACGGATAGCCTTGCGCCAGCGCGTTGGCGGCGGCGAAGAGCGCGCAGGTGGCACTTGCCACAGCGATGGTCAATCGTTTCATGGCGAATTCTCCTTGGCATGCAGCGAGGGGGAAAAATCGGGACGGAGCCCGGTTTCCCTAGACTCTGCATCGCAATCGCCCCGCCGTCAATTGCGCCGATTACCGCTCCCGCCCGGCCTCGTGGGCGATCTTTTGAACGGGCGAGAGCAAGTACTCGAGAACCGTGCGCGTGCCGAGGTGGATCTCGGCGTTGACCTGCATGCCGGGGACGAGGCGCAGCTGCCTGCCGTGGCTTTCAAGGTGTCTGCTACCGAGACTGATCAGGGCGCGGTAAGCGGCTTCCTGCGCTGATTTGGATATCGGATTTCCCGTCTCCTGCCGATCCTTGGCGTCCGCTCCCACCTGCTTCACGGTCCCGTCGAGCATTCCATACTTCTGAAACGGATAGGCCGCGAGCTTCACCCGCGCCTTCTGGTCTGTCTGCACGAATCCTGCGTCGGCGTTGCCGACCCAGACTTCCGCGACCAGCGGCTCGTCGTGCGGCACCAGCGTGAGCAGTATGGTGCCCGGAGCAACGACGGTACCGGGTGTATGGGTCGCGAGATCCTTGACGATGCCCGCCTGCGGCGCCTTGAGTTCGAGCAGCGCGTGGCGGTGCTCCTGCTTGTCCCAATCCTGCTGGAGTTTATGATAGAGCGCCTCCGCCTCCGCGCGCTCGTTCTGCAGCTGCTGCCGGTAGTTGGAAGTAATCTGCGAGATTCGCTTCTCGGATTGCTCGATCAAGGCGTTGAGGCCTGCGACAGCTTGCTGCTGCGCCTTCAGCTCCTGCTGGCTCTCCATGTAGGCGCGCTGCCGGTCGAGCGCGAGCAGGCGCCCCGCGTAGCCCTCTCTTGCGAGCTTGTCCCAGGATTCAGCGTGGTCCCTGTAGATCGGGACCGTTTGCTGGAGCTTTCCCTCGAGCTCGGCCGCGGCCTTCAGGTCATGCCTGGCTTTCGTGAGCGTCGCGCGTTCCGTGGCGAGTGCGTCCAAATAGGCCCGGCGCCGCGCCTCATACAGCGCCTGGGTCTGGGCGTAGGCATTCGCGGGATCGCCGGACTCTTGCAATAGGGGCTTTCCGGTCAACTCGGCATCGATCCGCCGCAATTGGAGCCGCCGGCGCTGCAATTCGCCCATAAGCAGCCGCCCGTCCGCGTCCGACAGCCGGGTGTCCATGCGCACGAGTACCTGTCCTTCTTGCGCCGCGTCGCCCTCTTTCACCAGGATCTCCTTCACAATTCCCGACTCAGCGGGCTGCACGATCTTGAGAAAGCTCTGCGGCACGAGCTTCCCATGGGCCACGGCGACGATGTCGAGCCGTCCCACGCAAGCCCAGGTTAATATCACTGCGAACAGCGCCAGGAGCGTATACAGCACCGTTCGTGGCAGCGGCGAAGGAGGTTGCTGCTGGACGGCGACGATGTCAGGGGCGAATTCCTGCGCATCTCCCCGCCTGATTCCCAACCAAGGCATCGCTTTCGACGATAGCTCTCTCATATTTGACTCTCCCAATCAGGCACGGATACGCTGGAACCCTTCCTCCAGTCCCTGCAGCGCGCGCAGATTCGCAGCCCCTCGCACCAATCCGGTCGAACCTGCGTAGCCGAAGCCGCCGCCGAACGCCCCCCCTCCAGACAGTTCGTAACCGTGAACGCGGTGAAGCGCTGCCCCACGTGCATCCTCATCATGCTCGTGCGACAGTGCGCTTGCGTAGCGGGCAATGGCTTGCCAGCGGTGGGCAATCTCGCGAGCGCTTAGCGCGGGCACCTTTCCATCCACGCGCGTCAGTTCTTCAGCCAGCAGCTCAAATTCGTAACGCGGCTTCTGCGTAAGGTAGGCTTCCAGCAGGTCGGCAAGACGGTCGGGCTGACGCTGAGAACGCTCGTCATCCTCCTCTTCGTGCCCGCGGCGATCTTTCCTGACACGATCGCCGTCGCTGAGGTCGCGATGACCGTGGTCGTCGTCGTCAACGCGGCCTCTTCCGGCCCTGTGGCGCATCGCCCGATTGCGGATATCGTCTACGCCCCACACCGTCCCATCGGCAAATTCGATGCGTTCAATCTCGTCCGCCTCTCCAGCAAACCAGTTCTTGACCGTGATGCTGCCGTCCCGACCCTTCAGATCCACCACGAGATCGTCGCGGCGCCGGAAGAGCCGCACCCGGTCAGCGGTGATCCCCACGCCCAGGACGAGCGTGTCATTGCCGCCCGAATCCTCGATGACATCGTGACCGCCACGCTGCTCGTAGAGGTAGAGATCATCACCGAGCCCGCCCAGGAGATGGTCGTGCCCTTCGTCCCCCTGGAGCACGTCGTTACCGGCCTCCCCTGCGATCCAGTCGTTGCCCTTGCCTCCGAACACGACGTCGCGGCCCGCCCCGGCACGCACGAGATCATTGCCACGTCCGGCTTCAATGAGATCGTTTGCGAAGCCCGTAACGATGACATCTCCTCGCTCGGTTCCAATGTGTGTCTCGTTCACCGTGGAAGCGTCGGAAACGGTAAGCGTAAAGAGATCGAACACGCTGGCGCCAGCGTTGTCGGTAGCGACGACGCGGATATCCATGGCGCCCACGTCGAACTCGCTCGGCGTGCCGCTGAATGAACCAAGGACAGGATCGAACGCGAGCCAATCCGGCAGGGGCGAGCCGTCGGCCAAAGCCGCGCTCAATCTCAAGCTGTCGCCGGCATCCACATCCACGAACGTCCCTTCGGGCACCTCGAACGAAAAAGGTGCGTGCTGGTTGCCGAGCTGGTCAAAAAGTGGCGTGACGACCTCCGGCGCGTCGTTAACATTCAGCACTTCCAGCACAAATTCATCCGAGACCATGGCGCCTGCCGCATCCGTCGCGGTCACGCGAACATCGAGCGTCGCTACATCATCATTGGTAGGCGTACCGCTAAAGCCGCCTGAAAGCAGGTCGATGGCGAGCCAGCCCGGTAGTGCCGAACCGTCCGCAAGCGTTGCTGATAGCGTTAGCGTATCGCCCGCATCCACATCGGTGAACGTGTCGAGCGGCAGCGTGAAGCTGAATGCCGCGTCCTCCGCCGCCGTTTGATCGGCGATTGGAGCACCGACGACCGGCGCGTGATTGCTCCCAGCTACGGCGATGCTTTGCGGCGTCATGCCGAAATCTGCCTCACCTAGAATCTCGCGCATCGCCGAGTCATCGAGCGCGTTCAAATTGCCGGCGGTTCCATACAGGTAGGCGAGCGGCCCGCCAAGTGCGTGCGTCTCGCTGAAACCGGTCTGATGTGCTTGAAGCGCGCCATCGAGAGGAAACACTGCAAGCGACGGGTCCTCTGCAAGCGCGGCCTGGAAACGCTCGATTACGGCGTTAAAGTCATAGAGGTGCACCGATCCGAACATCTGGAGAGTGATCCGCGGCCACACGTGCGGGTCGGGCTCGAATCGTCGTGTCAGCCGGATCGAGTCAGTTGCACCGATCGCGAGAACCAAGTCGTCCCCGGCCTGGGTCAGCGACAACGCGGAAGGCTCAATCCCTGCGCCGAGCGAAAGGGTAAGGTCGAACAGCGCGTATACCGTGTCCTGGCCGTCGCCCGCGTTGAACGCAATGACGTTGTTGGCCGCAAGCGAATAGATCCAGTCATCGCCCGGGCCACCGATCACGAAGTTGTTGCCGCCGTCCGGATAATAGGGCGTTCCGTACGCGAAGATGGTGTCCTCCCCTGCGCCGCCATCGAAGATGTTGTTTCCCTGCTCGTCCGACAGGTTGTCTGCTCCATCGCCACCGCTCAGGATGTCGTTGCCCGCGCCGCCTTGGAGCAAGTCGTCGCCGCCGCTTCCCGCAATGAGGTCGTTTCCGCCATGACCGTTGATCTGATCGTTACCGCCCAGGCTGTCGATCACATCATCCCTGGTCGTTCCACCGATAAAGTCATCGAACTCGGTGGCCGGCGCAACCTTCATTCGGGCTTCGATTTGCGCGGCACCCCAGATCGTGCCATCCATGAATTCAACGCTTTCGACCCGGGCTGTTTCGTCAAACCAGTTGGGTAGTGTAAGGCGATCGCCCGTGGTGAGGGTCAGAATGAGAGCGCCGAAGGGGTCTGCCGTGATCAATATGTCTTCCGGGACGATCTCGCCAGCAAAACGCACCAAATCCACGCCGCCTTGGTCGAAGACGTAATCCTCGCCATCGCCTTGCGCGAAGACATACACGTCGTCGCCTTCGCCGCCTTGCAGGTTGTCCTGGCCTGGGCCGCCTTCCAGCGTGTCGTTGCCCGCCCATCCCAGAATTACTTCACCGCGAGCGCTGCCTACGAGCACGTTATCCTGGTCTTGAGGATCGAAGCTCGGCGCGGGTGGAGCTGCGGAAATCAAGTCCTGGACGGAAACGACAGCGCCGTCGGCGAAGCGAAGCTCTTCCACCCCCGTTCCCAGCGGATCCCTCGCGTGCGGAATTACGATCCGCGCCACGTTTCCCGCACCCCAACTCACGTCGAGCGTTGTATAGGCTTCGAGCGCACCACCCACTGGCGATGTGCTGGCCACCTCGCCCCACGACAAGCCCAGATCGCCGGAAGTTATGCTCTGCCTGAATTCGACGGTATCTATCTCGATCACGCCCACGGCATAAAGCGGCGCGAGCGCGCTCCAGTCATGGGCGGCGATCTGCGGAAGCGGCGGCAGCAGCCCTCGTGCAATCGCCTCCTCTACGCTGACGAAGTCATCCTCCTCCAGAATGAATAGTCGCTCTTCCCAGTCGGGAATGCCGATGGAGGGGTAATACCACGCTGCCAACTCCTCAGCCGACAAGCCGCGCGTAGCCGTGATGATGTCCCTTCCGAAATCCTCCACGTCGAAAACGATGCGGCTAGCGCCAAAGCTGCCTTCGAGATAATCGTCGCCCGCACCGCCGTAGATGATCGCGCCCGAGACCCAGTCATTGCCCGGGCCGCCGATGGCAATTTCCCCGTTTATCACGTCATCACCAGCTCCACCATAGACAAATCCGCCGGAAGCCATGTCGTTTCCCTCTCCGGCGTCTACCAGCGTGAAGCCCGCGATTTCGTTGTTACTTGGCCCGGCAATGACCTCTGAAATACGTTCATCGATGGTGTTCAACTGCAGTCGCGCGTTGATGTACTGGGGAAACAGTCCGCCCTGGGCCATGGCGCCCGGTGAAATTTCATTCACCTGGCCCGTCACGAACCCGGTGAAGCTATGGAACACCGTTGACGTCGTGATCGTCCCGATAGGCAGGAATCGTCCTACGTTATTCGGGTCGGGTTCGGTACCGAAAATAAACTCGAAGCGATTGATCTCTGAAATGGTTCCAAGATCCGCCTTAACGTTACTCCAGACGACGCTCGCGACCACTGACTGAAGCTCATTAGTTTCCGTGCGACCGTCGAAACCGAAAATCTGCAAATCGTCGCTTGCGATTGTTTCCTCGTCGATGCGAACCGTGCTGTCGATCAGAAGCGGTATTGTGTTGCTCCAGGACGTGAAGCCCCCTGTTGTGGTGGTGGTCGAAGTCGCGCCGCTGAAGAAGCTTATGGTGCGCGTTTCGGTCTGAGTGTTCCAGGATGCCGAAGCCGTGACTGATCCCAACCACGGGCGCACCGGCCAGGGGGCGAACAGCGTGCCTTCGGATGTAACGGTATATCCGAAGGCTAGATACGGGGAAAGAATTCGTGCTTTGATGGCGTTGCGATAATCATCGCGCTGTGTGCCCACCCAGTCTTGCTCGCGTTGAGCCGTCACCTCCAGGACGGCCTGGGGTGTGGTTTGGGCGCCGGTCGCGTCCTCGATTGTCCAATCCTGGGGCGCAACGAAGTAATCAACCAGCAACGCTCCCGTGGCCGTGCCCCTTATCGTCAACTCGAGATCGTTGTCCTCGCGCGCCGCGTGCAGATCGTTGAATCCCAGACCGGGCTGGAGCGCGATACGGCCCCCATCGTCAACGAAGGTGTCCCGCCCCATGCCGAAGTGGAAGACGTACCGATCAAATCCCTCACCCCCGTGTAGTACATCGTTCCCGCCCCTGCCATCCAGCGTGTCATCCCCGGCAAGCCCGACCAGCGTCTCGGAAAAATTCGTCCCGACCAGGACATCCGTGCCGTTCGTGCCGGTGATGGGTGGAAGCGGCACAGCGTCGAGGTCCGCGGCGGTGAGGATCATTCCGTCGCCAAACTGGATTTCCTCGATGCGGTTGGCTGCGTCTGAATAGTGTCCCCTGACGGTCAAGCGGTCATCGGGAGATAGAACTAGCGTGAGATTCCCCTCGATGCTTCTCGCCAACGTGACGTCCTGCCGGAGCACATCCGGGGCTAAAACGATCCGATCGATCCCGTCGCCTCCTGCGTCGCTGAGTTCGTCCAGCCCCATGCCACGCCCGAAATGATAGATATCGCCGCCCGCGCCGCCATTCAGAAAATCGTTGCCTGCGCCGCCAATCAGCGTGTCCTCTCCTTCCGCTCCAGAAAGAACGTCGTCGCCCGCGCCGCCATTCAGGGAGTCGTTACCCGCGAATCCGCTGAGGACATCCGAGCCGCCAAATCCTCTTAGCACGTCATCGTCGTCGGTGCCTGCGAGGTCAAGGCTCCCCGTGAACGCGATGTCGAAGAAGGCGTCGCTCGTGAGTTCCCCGCCGACGAAAGCAAAGCGCAGGTTCTGAGCAGTCACGTCGCCAAAGATCGTCAGGCCGCGCGTGGGATCACCGTCGGCGCTGCGCGAAACGATGAGCGCGGGCTGCCCGCCAAACTCGAAGCGGGCAACCGCAAGCTCTTCCGGAGTCGCTACCCCGAGATCAATGAAATCGCCACCGGAGTCGTCGATGATGATGTCGTCGAAATCGGCGAGATAAGTGTCAGCGCCTGCCTCGCCCTGGAGCACGTCAACGCCCACACCCCCGATTAGGACATCATTACCCTCGCCACCCTGGAGATGGTCGTCACCTGCGCCGCCGTCTAGAACGTCGTCTCCCGCCGCGCCGAGCAATATGTCGTTGCCGGCGAATCCTCGAATGCGGTCAGTGACCGCGGTGCCCACGAGCATCGGATGCTCGGCATCGTGGTCGTCGTCATCCTCCTCGGTGCCATCGATTTCGAAACCCTGTGCAAGGATGTCCTCATAAGTCATGCTGTCGCCGTCGGCGAAGCGAATTTCACCGAGGATTGGCGTCGTGAGCGGATCGAACTGGTCAAAGCCTTCGAAACGAATCTCGTCGCGTGTTGAATCTGGATCGGACGGATCTACAGGGCCCAGATCAACCAGCAAGCTGCCCAGACGGAATTTGATATCGGATCTGGAAAAGCCGTCCCCCAGCACCAATATCCCGGCTTCCGGGTGATCGATGCCGAATAGCGTATCGACTACAGTGTCCTTGCCATCTCCCTTGTTGAAGACGTAGATATCTCTGCCCAGCCCGCCATTGAGCAGGTCGTTGCCAGGGCCGCCAATCAGGATGTCATCGCCCCCGTTGCCAAAGAGCTCGTCATCTCCCGCGCCCCCGTCGAGGTAGTCCCCGCCTTCCTCGGCTGACGCGACAACGTCAGGATTGTCCCCCGCGATTGTGTCGTTCCCCGCGCCCCCGATGAGGACGTCCGAGCCTGCCTCGCCGAAAGCTACATCGCCGTCCGCCCCGGCATCGACGAAATCATCACCAGTGCCGGCAAATACCCAGTCCGCACCTCGGCCTCCGTAGATAACATCCGCGGCGCCAATTGCACTGTCCGTGATGGTTGCACCGAGAACGCGGGCTTCGTAGGTCTTCCGCCCCGCATCAATCGTGACGATCCGCTCGACATGCCACCCGCGCGTGTAGGTAGTCAGGTCAACATCGCCCCAGATCGTGTCGTTCCCTGCTCCACCCACGATCAAGTCCTGACCGCTGCCTCCTATCAGCAGGTCGTTTGCCCGGTCACCGATAATCCAGTCATTGCCGTCAGCGCCGGAAAGCAAATCCCCATTTACATTGGTGGGCGCAGCTTCATTGCCCGCGCGAAGGGCCTCAGCGAGTGCGATCTGGCTCTCCGCATAGAGAGCGTCGTTGCCCGCCCCACCATCGGCGACGTCCCCGCCCGCCTGACCGTCCAGCACCCCATCCGCTCCAGCTTCAATGAGATCGTTGCCCGCCCCGGCCTCGATGATGTCGCGCCCTGCCCTTGCGATGATCCAATCTGCATCACCGAGCCCGTTGTCCGCCTCGCGCCGCGGCCGGTCCGAGAAAATGACATCATGCCCACCGCCCGCGTCGATCTTCTCGCCCGCGGCGGTGGGCTCCACGGGCGCCCCCGGCCGGTCGCCGTAGAGCACATCGTCGCGGTCCGCCTGCACTTCGGCGGTCACGATCACGTTGCCCAGAGCGTCGGTTTGCGCCTGCACGCCCGAGGTGTTCGGATCGAAGTCCTGGGGCTTGCGGTCCCCGGCAATCACCGCGCCGTCGGTTTGCGGTAAGGTCGGTGCATCCAGCAGGCGGATGCCGAAGTCCCCGTCTTTGAATCCCTTAAGCGTGATGCTGCCGCCGACACCGCCGTTGAAAGTCACCTCAAGATTGTTGCCACTCGGGACGCCCGCCCCCAGGCTGAAGTTGAACTTGCCATCGATGCTTTGCCACGAGGAACCCCCTGCGGGCCTGAGGGCGATTCCGGCAATCGCCGTGCTTTGGACCGAGGACGAGAGCAATCCGCTATCGGTGAACGTATAGCGCAGCACGCCCTTGCCGTCGGTGTCGAGGATGGTGTCGTTGCCGTCGTTGGCGTTCGGCGTAAGCGCATTCTTTATCGCAGCGAAGTTATATACGTCCATCCCCGCGCCGCCTTCGAGGTAGTCGTTACTGGCTTTCCCTTCCAGATAATCCGTGCCGCCCATCCCGTAGAGGCGGTCTTCCCGATTGCCCCCGATGACCGCATCGGCGCCGTCGCCACCGAAAACGGCGAAACGGGATATTGCGGGAGAAGCTCCTCCACTTTGGCCACCGGCAACCGCAATGGTCAGTTTCTGGGGGAGATCTACGTATCGCCAGTTTTCGGCACTCAGAGCATTCTGAGCAGTGGTCGAGTCATTCGTATAGGCGATGTTCTTCCACGTTAGAAAGTCCGCGCGGTCTGCGATCCACTGTGCTGTCAGACTACCGGTCCGGCTGGCGGGATCGTAGAGATCGAGTTCACCATTTGCGTTGTGCGAGGTGTATATCGAGTTGTCCCCCAAGATCGCAAAAGAATTGAGTTCTTGGATGGCGTACCGGAAGCCAAACGCCGCCGATCCTTGGGCAATGTTTGTGAGATCGGCCGATGAAATACTCACTAGAGAAAATAGCTGCAACGCAGGATTATTCTTTACTGCCACACCGATTCTGAGCACCGCGTCGTGGAACGCCGCGCGCGCGGCAATGGCACCCTTCCCAATAAACGGGAACAAACCGGCATTCTCCTGAGGCAGAATCGCATCCGAGATTGGTAAACTTTCGACCAGCCGTCCATTGCCATCGGAGAACTTCTGATCTTTGAGAAGCAGCTTGAATAAGAATTCTGTCAGTTTCTCCTCGCTGTCGCGTGGCTTAGCGGATGCTGACTCGATGAGCTTGCCGGTATCGGTCAGCGTAAGCGTGTTGTTCATGCCGTACAGCAGGGAGTGCAGTGCAAGCGAATCCATCGACGGCTCGATCACATGGCTGTTGGGCTCAGTGATAACGAGGGTCTCCTGCCCAAGGACCTGCTGCCCCGTGATAACACTGGAGACAAAGCTTCCATCGTTCCCTGGCGCTACATCCTCGCTTTCGAGGTTGAAGATATTGAGCCCGCTGAAATCGCTAGCAGCCTGCGAAAGCAGCGATCCCTCGCCGAGTGCGGTCCTGAAAAGCGCGACCAGCTCGTCGGTCAACTGATGTGCTGAGGGGTCGAGATTGCTTATGTCAGGCCCCATAGCGGAAACCAGCTTGTCCCGCAAAAAGCTTGGTGCTATCGGGACGAAATTCAAAGCCGTCGGGTCAAAACCCGGCGAATTGAAGGCGAACACTTCGCGCTTGATCAGATTGGGGAACAACCGCGCGGCGAGTACCGCGAGATGCCCGCCGAGACTATGTCCGGTTACGGTGATCTTCTCGCCGGCCGCGACATCTAATAGTCCAAGCCCGACGCCATCTTGCGAGGCCTGAAGGTCAATGTAAACGGTCGTGGTTTTGCCATCTGCATCCGGTAGGCCAACAGCCGCAACGCCGTTTTCTGAAATCGGAACAACCGACGTCATAATGCGCAACTGGGAAACTTGCGCGCCTGCGGGCGCAGCCATTCGAAGAATGAGGTTGACCATCGACACCGCTTGGGTAAAGGCCATGCCGAGGAGGCCGATACCTGCGAGATCCGCCTGCCACAGATCGATACCTTGCTGAGTCCTCGGTTCTGTGCCGCGAAGCGCTAGAACCTTTTCATTGCCCTGCTGGAACAGAGTGGCAGCGAATCCAACCGCGTCGTTAGGTTGATAGTAATCAATAGCCCAAGGCTGGCGAGGTCCATAATCTGCAAAATCTGGATTAAACAGATAATTTGTTAGCGGTGAAGGTAGGCGGCCTTGTGTATTCGATGCGAGTACAAAGTCCCCCACGCTTATTTGGGTTTTGTTCAGCGGCGCGTTACCGAGGTCTACATAGGCCGCCGCGGCCAGATATGAATACTTGTAGTAATCAAAGATCGTTGTCATGACTTACTTTCCTGTTTCAAAGGGATCAGTGCATCACGCAGCAAAGACCCCCTTTTCTGCTCGTATCCAAAACCCGGACAGTAGCGCGTCGGGTCACCGAGCATTGCGGCCCACCAAAGATCAATCCTATTCGGTAAGCTCTTTATGAGCACGTCACGTCCAATGGCTTCTCCGGTTAGGCTATCGACTAACGCCCATTCGCTAATCCAGATCTTGTGTCCGACGTTTTCGCTATTTCGTGTCTGCTTAAAGTAGTAGCGAGCACGAGGCTTTGTCAGCAACGTAGTCTTCCACTCACCGTCCACTTTTTCTATGTGCACCACCGACGCCTCTGGATTTTCTACAACTCTTCCATCTACATACCGGGCGAGCCGTTTTTCGTAATAGCGAAATCCCTGCTTCTCATATTCGGCAACCGCTTGCGGGTGACGCGGCCCGAGCCCCGTGCTTTCTACGTCGTTGTAGAAGCCCTCAACCTCCACTTTCCGAACGATCTTCACCCCCGCGTCCTTGCATAGTTCTGCGAATCGCGTCTCGATGTTGCTCTCTTCGGCGAAAGGTGCGTAGGCGAGCCACGCCACGCCGAGCAGCATGGGTGTAATGGCCATCCACTTCCACCACCACCTTCTCAAGAGAAAATAACACAGCGCTACGACCGCCAGCAGCAACACCGTGTAACAGACAACGATGAACGTCCCAATCCCTGTCATAACGATCTCCGGTTCGTTACGCGGCCCATTTACCCCGCAATGTCCGCTTCCATGTTCCAGCTAACAGCTTTTCGCTTTTTCTGGGCATTTGGGTGGGCATTTGAAATGTTAAATGGGGATAGAGCCCATTCCCGATGCACTCTGTCAAGTCACCGCACGCCTTCCATCCGCCTTCCTCGGCCGCCCGCCCTTCGCGGGCCGCACGGGACGCGCCACGGCTTGTTCGATCGCGTCCTTGAATCGATCACCACCCAGAACTAGCCCCGCGTTCACCGATGCTCTGATTTCTTCGAGCTCCTTCTCACCCACGGGCTGCCTGAACAGGGCGCGGTATGCCTGTTGTCGTTCCCACGGCGTACTTCCAAGCGCGACATAAATCCGGTGGTCCTGGATCACCTTGTTTTCGCGTCCCTCGCCATGGTGGGCGTAACTCGACCAGGGATACTTAGCCGGGCTTTCTACGATGCGCGCGCGGACGGGGTTCAATTCGATGTAGCGGTAACACGCCAGCAAATAGCGCTCGCTCTCGATGAGGCTCGACCTGAAACGTCCCTCCCACAACGTCCCGGTGCGGCTGTAGACGTAGTTGACATACTGAACGTAACGGCTACCGACGTACCGCATCATCAGCGAGAGCCCGTCCTCCGTGCCCGGGCTCACGAGTAAGTGCACGTGGTTGGGCATGAGTACATACGCATGAATAGCGCACTGATAACGAACCGCTCCTTTCTGCAGACATATCAGGTAGAAGCGATAATCCTCGTCAGCAAAAAAGACAGGGCCTCGGTTGTTTCCGCGTTGAATGACGTGGTGCGGAACGCCCGCCACCTTGAGTCGAGGCCTGCGCGGCATATCGAATTCTGCTTAGGTCAAATGATGCATGCGCCCCAGAAAACCGGGCTCCGTCCCCAGTTTCTTCGGAAAAAAACTCAGTTGCCAGTCAGGTATTCGCCTCACCCACAACCTCCATGCGGGTTCCCCTTTGCCCCAGCGTGATCACGCTGTCCACCTGCAGCCCCTTGGGAAGCTGGTGGGCGATGAAAAGGATCGTCACCCTGCCCCGGAATTGATTGATCGTGCGGGCGAACTGCTCCGCCGTGGCGGTGTCGAGCCCGCTCGTCGCCTCGTCAAAGATCAGGATCCGCGGGCGCTTGAGCAACGCGCGTGCGATGGCGATACGCTGTTTCTGGCCGCCCGAGAGTCCCACGCCATGCTCGCCGACTTCCGTCCGGTAACCTTGGGGCAGCTGCTCGATCGCGTCATGTATCTCCGCCAACTTGCATGCCTGGATGACCTGGTCGAATGTGGCGTGGGGATTCGCCAGCACGAGGTTGTCGTAGATCGTGCCGCTGAAGAGAGTCGTTTCCTGGGGCACCACGCCGAAGTACTGGCGCAGTTCGTTGGCGCTGAGGTACCGGGTATCGCACCCGTCGATTGCAATGCTGCCCTCTTCCCCGTGATAGAACCCCTGCAGCAGCTTCGCGAGCGTGCTCTTGCCGCTTCCGGACGGGCCCATGATGGCCACGCACCGGCCGGGTTCGATCGACAAGCTGAATGACTTCAGAAGGAACGGGAGATCGGCCGCGTAGCGGAAGCTAAGCCCGCTGATCTCGATCCATCCCTCGCCCTTTGCCTCCCGCGCCGGTATCAGCGAGTGAGGTTCCGCGGGCGCGTTCATCACGTCGCCGAGCCGTCTAACCGCTATGTCGGCTTGCTGAAACTGCTGCCACAGACCCACCATATGGAGCAGGGGTTGCGACAGCCGCCCGGCGAACATCTGGAACGCAACCAGCATGCCGATGGTGAATTCCTGGCTCGTCATCACCATCCAGGCGCCGAGGCACAAGATGGCAAGCGTCAGCAGCTGCTCCAGCATGTGGGCGGCGGTATCGTAGGTATTGGCCAGCTGCCGTGTGCTGAAGCCGGCTTGCAGGTAGCTCGCCAGGTAATCTCCGAAGCGCCGCGCGAGCTGTGGCTCCATTTGGAGGGATTTCACCGTGTCCATTCCGGACACGTACTCGGTCAGAAAGGCCTGGTTGCGCGCACCGAGGAGAAACTGCCGGTTCAGCCGCTGGCGCAGTAGCGGCGTCACGCCCAGGCTCAGGCCGACGATCAGGATCAGCATGGCGATCGTGACCAGCGTGAGCGTTACGCTGTAATAGAACATGATCGCGAGGAAGATGAGCAGGAACGGCACGTCCATCAGGAGGGTCACCGCGGCGCCGCTCAAGAACTCCCGGATGGTCTCTACCCCCTGCACACGCGCGACGAGGACGCCCGTCGGGCGCTGCTCGAAGTAGCGCGCGGGCAGCCTGAAGAGATGCTCGAATACCTGCAGACCGAGCACCGCGTCGATCCGGTTTCCGGTGTGCAATATCAGGTACTGCCGCACCCATCGCATGACAGCCGTAAAGAGGATGAACACGCCCAGGGCCACGCCAATCACGGCGAGCGTGCTCATCGTGTGATGAACGATGACCTTGTCGATGACGACCTGCGTGAATATCGGCGTGGCGAGCGCCATCAACTGAATGGCGAGCGAGGCGAGCAATACGTCGCGCCAGATCGCCCGGTGCCGGAGCAGCTCGGGCACAAACCAGCGGAAGCCGAATGGACGAGGCGTATCTCCTGCAACGTCGGGCCCCTTCAGCTCAGCCGCGGCCGGGGCGCATAGCATGACTTTGCCGGCGAACTGCCTGCCAAATTCCTCGAACGCCGCCGTCACGGACTTCTGGCGGCTCTTCTCGTAATACGTGACACTGCGGTTATCACATTTCACGACTATCGCTAGGCGGTGCGTAAGCGATTGATCCCACTGGGCTCCGCCGCGCTCGTCGCCGGGTGGTGGCGTGGCAGGGCTCAGAAGGGCGATAAACGGAACGGGAAACGCCGAGAGCTCGCTGACGAGCGCGTTCCGCATTCCGCTCTTCAGGCCAAGAACATGGGATGCGCGTTGCAGGCAGGACAGGCTATGGGGCGGCGGGAACTGCTGAAGGATCAAGCCGGGCGCAATTGGTATCCGATGAAGCCGGCAGATGCCCTGCAGCCCCCATATATAGGTTTCAGTCGCCAGCAGCAGTTCGGTAGCCACAGACGAACCCCTGTTCGGGATCAGCGCATTCCGCGTGCGCCTTGCTGCAAAGTTATAGACTACTTGCGGAAAAACGCAAATCTATCAATTTGTTAGGTTTGAGTTTTCACGTGTAAGAGATTGACTCGCCAATTAAATGTCTTACCTAGTGGCGGCTTTTGCCAGTACCTGGAAATTAAATGACAATCGGCCAACTGCTGCGGAAGCCGATGCTGATGACCAAGAATATCTTCTGCGAGCTCGCCCATCTCGGGCTCATCCGCGTCTCCGGTGCGGAGGCGCAGTCGTTCCTCCACAACCAACTGACCTGCGACATCGGCGCGCTCGGGTCTGGCCGCAGCACCTATGGTGGCTATTGCACTCCCAAAGGCCGGCTGCTGGCGACGTTCCTCCTGTGGCGCTCGGGCGAGGATTTCTTCATGCAGCTCCCTTCCCCGCTCCGCGAGCCGATCCACAAACAGCTTTCGAAGTTCATCCTGCGCGCGAAGGTGAAGGCAGCCGATGCTTCGTCCGAATGGACCCTTATCGGAGTCGCCGGTAGCGATTGCGCGGCGCTGGTGCGGAGTGCGCTGGGCGCGATTCCCACAGCGGTCCACCAGCTCGCGCAAGCTTCCGGCGCGACGGTAATCAAGCTTCCCGGCGACCGTTACGAGATCGTTGCCGGACGCGACAAGGCGCAAGCCCTCCAGGCATCGGTTTCGTCCGGCGCCGAAAAGGCAGAACCGGGTCATTGGGATTGGCTCGACATCCGCGCCGGCGTGCCGGTGATCCTGCCTGCGACGCAGGAAGCGTTCGTGCCGCAAATGGTGAACCTCGATCTCATCGGTGGGGTAAGCCTTACCAAGGGCTGCTATCCCGGCCAGGAGATCGTTTCGCGCATGCATTACCGCGGCACGCTCAAGCAGCGCACTTACCTTGCCAACGTCGGAGGGACCGATCCGCCGCAACCAGGCGATAAGCTCTACAGCGCGGACTTCGGCGAGCAGGCCTGCGGCACGATCGTCAATGCCGCACGCTCACCGGACGGCGGTCATGACGTGCTGGCAGCGATCCAGATCGCGAGCGCCGGGAAAGGCGATGTCCGATGGAAGGCGCCGGGCGGACTCGCGCTCAAGTTCATGCAGCTACCGTACTCCGTTTCGGTGCCCGCATAGAACACCTCCTCACACCACCCCGCCCGCTCCATGCCCGCACCCCCCCGTCCAGTCGCGCTGCATCGCGACTGTCGCTCGCCGGCTCGGAGACATGCTCCTCGAAACCCCGGCTCGCCCTCTGGCAGGAGGTGAAAGTTGCGTTGTTGAACTTATGGAACTGATCCCGCTCTGGCTGAAGCTCGCCTACACCGCGTTCACCGCGATGACCGTCGTGATTTACATCAGGAAATATCCGCTGTGGAATTTCCTGTGGTTCTCGGACATCGCGCTGATCGCCACCGTGCCCGCGCTCTGGCTGGAAAGCAGCCTGCTCGCCAGCATGATGCTGGTCGGCGTGCTGCTGCCCGAGGTGCTCTGGAACGGAGCCTTCTTCACGCGGCTCGCGACGGGCAATCGCTTGTTCGGGCTGACGGATTACATGTTCGACCCGTCGAAGCCGAAGTACCTGCGGGCGATCTCGCTCGTTTTCCACGTCCTGCTGCCGCCCCTGCTGCTATGGATGGCGTACCGGCTCGGCTACGATCCGCGCGCCCTCCTCGCACAGACGCTGCTTGCCTGGATCGTGCTGCCGCTCAGCTACTGGCTGGGCGACTCCAAGGTCGAGAACCTCAACTGGGTATTCGGCTGGACCGCCGAGCAGCAGACGCGTTTTCCGCCCCTTGCGTATCTCGCGCTGGTGATGATCGCGTTTCCGCTCCTCATCTACCTGCCGACGCACCTGCTGCTACTGCAGCTCTTCGCTTGACATTCATTTCGCCGCCGCGCCCTTGTCGGACGCCCGGAACGCAGGAGCGTAGTAGGGCGGGAAGCCGTTGGTATAGGCGGCGAGCTGGTATTCGAGCTGGGATATCAGGATCGTCTTGGTGGCGATGCTCGTGACGTATTGCGGCCGCACCGAGTCCGCCGATCCTCTCATCAATTGCAGGTCCGACTCCCGGCTCTCGCGCGCGTTCTTGAGCTGCACCTGCAACGCAGCCACTCTCGGCACGACGTCGGCAGGCGCCGAGTAGGGCTTGCCGTCGACCGTGTAGCTGAGCGACAGCCGCCACCGCTCCGCGGCGCGCCGCTGCTCGAGCATGGCAAGCGTTTGCTGGAGCATGGCGACGCGGATCGACATCAGGTCGTGCACGACGGAGCCCTTGGCATAGGGTTTCTGCTCCTCCTGCGCCTGGGTAATGCGCTCGTTGACCGATTCGATTTCCGCCTCGAGCCGGCGGGCGGCTTCGGGATCCGCGCATCCGGCAATCGCGACGAGTGCGAGCATGAAGAGACGTCTTGGGACAGTCATGGCGAAGCTCCTGCCTGACGCATCGAAATGAGTTCCGCGAGCCGCAATCTTACTCCCGGCGGCGCCACCGGTTGCCGTGCCGCTCCCACGCCAGTAGCATTGGCCAGTGGCATTGAATTTCTACATCTATTACCGCGTCGACCCGAAGAAGGCCGATGCCTGCGAGCCGCTGATCGGGCAGCTCCTCGCCGCCGTCCGGGCTGCGACCGGCATCCAGGGCCGGCTCCTGAGGAAGCACGGCGAGCCCAATCTCTGGATGGAAGTCTACGAGGGCGTCGCGGACGAGGCGAAGTTCGAGTGGGAGCTCGCCGAGATCGCGGGCCGGCTCAAGGTGCAGGATTACCTCCAGCCCGACACGACGCGGCACCACGAATGCTTTGAATCCTGATGTGCCTGATCCTCCTCGCCTGGCGGGTGCACCCGGATTTCCCGCTGGTGTTCGCGGGCAATCGCGATGAAGCGTACGAGCGCCCCAGCGCAGCGGCCGGGTTCTGGGCCGACGACCCCCGGATCTTCGGCGGCCGGGATCTCGAGAAAGGCGGCACCTGGCTCGGCGTGACGCGCACGGGGCAGCTCGCGGCGGTGACCAACTACCGGGACGGGCGGGCGGCGAAGGTTGCCCCGCGCTCGCGGGGGGAGCTCACTGCGGCCTACCTGCGCGGCACCGATGAGCCGCGCGCTTATCTCGAAGGGGTCGCGGCGCGCGGGTCGGATTACGGCGGCTACACGCTCGTCGTAGGCGACCTCGAGCGGATGTACTGCATCTCCAACCGCGGGCGGGGAATCGAGGAAATCGCCCCCGGCATACACGGATTGAGCAACCACCTCCTCGACACCCCCTGGCCCAAGGTCGCGGGCGGAATGGATCGCGTCTCCGCCCTGATGAAGTCGGATGAAGCCGCTCTGGTGCGAGGACTGTTCGGCGCGCTGGAAGACCGCACCCTGGCGCCCGATGCGGAGCTGCCCGATACCGGCGTGGGGTTACAGCGCGAGCGCGAGCTCTCCTGCGCCTTCGTCGCCGGCGAGCACTATGGCACACGCGCCTCGACCGTGCTGCTCGTCAGCCGGAACGACGAAGTGCTGTGCGTGGAACGCAGGTTCGGCGCGCGCGGTGCGCCGCAGGGCGAAGCGGAGCAGCGCTTCGAGCTCTACAGCCGCGGGAGAGGACGGAACACGAAGGCGGCCGGCCAGGTGACCTGATCGTCCGTCTTGCGCTTCATCGCGACGTGCGGAATCCCCGCCTCGATGAATTCCTTGCCGTAGCGGGTGAAGCCGCGCTTCCGGTAGAAGCCGACGACCTGGGTCTGGGCATGCAGCTCGACGACCTCGTTGCCCATCTTGTTGGCGATGACGAGCAGGAGCTCCAGCAGCGCGCGGCCGACCCCTTTGCCGCGCCACTCGGGGAGCACCGCGAGACGGCCGATACGCCCGTCCTGCAGCAGCCGCCCGGTGCCGATCGGTGCTCCGTCAGGCGCGCACGCGAGGACATGGTAGGAGGTCTCGTCGAGCCCGTCCCACTCGAGCTCCGGCGCGACGCCCTGCTCTTCGACAAACACCTTGGTCCGGATCAGCCTGACGTCTTTCTGGGAGGTGTTCCAGTAGACCGGCTTGACGGTGAATGAAATCCCTTCAGCCACGAGCGTCCTGATAACTTACGTTAGAAGCAGACGATAACGCGCTGTTTTAACGGGCTCTCGGGAACTGGCCACCTGAAGACCAATCGCCCGACGCCTCCCTCTTTGCCGCTAGTATGCCACCATTATGCGAAATCAACTGTGGATCATGACCAAGTTGAGGAGCCTGGTGGTTGCAGCGTTGGCGGGGTCGCTCGCCCTCGCCCTGGGCGGCTGTGCAAGCGTGTATTTCCACGACGCCGGCCCCGCGCCCACGATCCGGCACGAGCTCGCGAAGCTTCCCTTCACCGAGTACTGGACCGGCATCGTCTTCAACGGGGAGAAGATCGGCTTCACGCGCTTCACCATCCGCAAGGACGCCGAAGCGGAGCGCTACGAGATCCGCTCCGAGGCTTCCTTCGTGCTGCGCTTTCTTGGGTTCGAGAAGAAGGTCCAGTTGAAATCGCGCGACCTGATCGCCGGCGACCTCACCCTGGTGGATTTCGCCTATGAATACCACATTGACGGCAGCGAATTGCGCGTGACCGGCCGCCGCGAAAGCGGAAGCCTCGCGGCGACGATCGTAACCGGCGGCACACCCACCGAGCAGCGCCTGCCGGTAGCGGGAAAACTCTTCCCTTCCAGCGTAATCGCCCTCTATCCGGTCCTCTACGGGCTCGAGATCGGGCGCGAGCACGGCTATCTCGTGTACAGCGGCGAGACGCAGTCCATCAGGGAGGTGACGCAGCGCGTTGTCGGCTACGAGAAGAGCGAGCTCTTTCTCGGCAACGCCTTCAAGATCGAAACCGCAATGGGCGGACAGCGCGTGACGACCTGGATCGGGATCGACGGCAGGCCGGTGTTCGAGCTCGCCCTGCGCGGCGCGATGATCTCGTTCCTCGAGGACTCGAATTCGGCCACGCGCTACCTCGCCCTCGCCAGCCTCAACAAGAACGAAAGCCTGATCGACTACAGCATCGTGCGCCCCGACCGTCCGATCGAGGATCCGCGTGCCGTTTCAGCGCTTCGGGTCGCGCTCTCCGGAGCCGATCAGCGGCCTCCCTCCGATGCGTGGCAGCGCTGCGCGCCCGAGCAGGCGGAGATCCTCTGCGAGATCGGGCGCGCCGTCCGTCCCGGTGCCGCGGATGCCGCGCCTTCGCCGGAGAAACTGCGCGCGCGCTATCTCGAGCCCTCGATTGCCGTGCAGAGCCGGGATCCCCTGGTGCGACGCCTTGCGGACACAATTGCCGGCGGCAGCGACTCCCCTGAAGAGCGCATTACGCGGATACTTAAATGGCTGGACCAGAATGTCGAGAAGGCGCCGATAGACGTATTCTCGGCGGTCGACGTCCTGCAGCAGCGCAAGGCCGAATGCCAGGGCCACGCCTACCTTTATACCGCCCTTGCGCGCGCCGCGGGCGTGCCGACCCGGATGGTGAACGGGCTGGTCTACTCCGAGGATTTTCGCGGATTCCTCTACCACAGCTGGGCGGAAAGTCTGGTCGGCGACAACTGGCAGGCGGTGGACCCTACTTTCGGCCAGGCGGCGGCCGACGCCACTCACATCAAGCTGGTCGAGGGCGAAAACCTGGCGGATCTGATTCCGCTGACGGACTGGGTGGGAAAGGTGAAGATCCGCGTGCTCGATGTCGAGCACCGGAAACGGTGAACGGCGAAAGGCAGTACTCGCGCTGCTAAAGCGTCAAGCCGCCGCTTACCTCGATGACCGCGCCGTTGATATAGCTCGCCTCGTCGGAGGCGAGGAAGGCGAAGGTGTTGGCGATCTCCTCGGGATGCGCGAGCCGCCCCAGGGGCACGCGCTCTTCCAGCGCCTTCAGCACCTTCTCCGGGATCTTGCTGAGGATGGGCGTGGAGACGAAGCCGGGGCATACGGCGTTGGCGCGGATGCCCTTGCGGCCGAGCTCGCGCGCCCAGGTCTTGACCATCCCGATCACGCCGAACTTGCTTGCCGCGTAGTTGGTCTGCCCGAAGTTCCCGTAGAGGCCGACGATGGAGGATGCGTTGAGGATGACGCCGGAGTTCTGCTTGAGCATGACGTCCACCACCGCCTTGGTGCAGTTGTAAACGCCCTTCAGGTTGATCTCGATCACGCTGTCGAACTGCTCCTCGGTCATGTTCTTCAGCGTGCTGTCCTGGACGATGCCGGCGTTGTTGACCAGGCAGTCGATGCGCCCGTATCGGCCAACCACCGCCCCCACCATCTTCGCGAGGCTGTCCGGATCCCGTACGTCGATCTGGAACCCCATGGCCTCGCCGCCTGCCTCGGCAACATCGCGGGCCGCCTGCTGGGCCTGGTCGGCATTGATGTCGCAGGCAATGACGATCGCCCCTTCCCTGCCGAACTTGAGCGCCGTGGCGTAGCCGATACCTCTGCCCGCCCCGGTGATGATGGCTACCTTGCCGGCCAGCCTGGTTGGCGAATGGCCGTTCCCGTTACCGTTGTGCCCTTTCCCGTTGCCGCTTGCCTCGCCGTTGCCGTTGCCACTGGCGTTACGCCTTTTCTCAGCCATGAGCGCAGGATCCCCTGGCAAAAAAGTTGCGCCACTATACCACCTTTTCGCAACGCACAAAAATGCCATTGTTTAGGTCCAGGTCTTACCCTTAACCGGCTTCAAGACAAGGGGTTAGAGATATGATGCGAAATCTGGCATTGCAAGATCGAACGCCCGTGGCGGAGCCCGGCTACTGCCGGATCTCGACCACGGTGCCGACCGGCACGAGATCGAACAACTCGATGATGTCGCGGTTGTGCATCCGGATGCAGCCGCGGGAACCCGGCTTGCCCATATTGGCGGTGTCCGGACTGCCATGGATGTAGATGGCGCGGCGCATGGTGTCGACCTTGCCCATGCGGTTGTATCCCCGCTCACAGCCCGAAAGCCAGAGGATGCGTGTGAGTATCCAGTCCCGTCCCGGGAATTCTCGGGCGAGCTTCGGCGAATAGACTTCGCCGGTCGGGCGCCGCTCGACGAACACGGTATTGAAGGGCTGCCCGGCCCCGATCCTGGCCCGGATGATGTGGCGGCCGCGCGGCGTGCAGAAGCTGCCGTTCTGCTCGCCTACACCGTTCTTCGCAGAGGAGATCGAATAGCGCTTGAGGAGCTTCCCGTTATCATCCAAAAGATCAAGGCGTTGAAGGCTTATATTAATGTCGATTCTAGGCATGACGCACGGCCTTCCTGCGCGCCCCGAAGAAATCCTGCAGCAGCCTGCCGGCTTCCTCCGCCATCACCCCGCCGGTTACCGTGGCGTGGTGGTTGAGGCGGTCATCCGCAAACAGGTCCACCACGCTGCCGCACGCGCCGGACTTGGGATCGGATGCTCCGTAGATCACCCGGCTCACGCGTGCATGCATGATCGCGCCCGCACACATCGAGCACGGCTCCAGCGTGACATACAGCTCGCATTCGCCCAGCCGGTAATTGCCGATGTGCTCCGCCGCGTCCCGCAATGCCACCACTTCCGCGTGCGCGGTCGGGTCCCTGCCCGTTACCGGCCGGTTGTAGCCGCGCCCGACGACCGCTCCTTCCCTCACCAGCACGGCGCCCACCGGCACTTCGCCCGCCTCCGCCGCGAGCTTCGCCAGCGCGAGCGCTTCGCGCATGAATTTCTCGTCGCTCATTCCCATTCGATTATCAATACCACCCGGTAGGGCTCTGTAAGAGCGTGACTTTTGGGTAGCTGCATGCGTTGGATACCGTCGGAACTACCGCCAAACACGAAGACGTGGAGATTTCGACGGCTAAGAAAACTCCGAACCGCATCTCGCAGCCCGCTATGTTACCGGACGGAGCGGGACCCCGCACCCCACTTCGAACATGCCTACGTAGCGATCGACGACGGATGCCTTCAGCGCGATCCCGTCAGCGCGTCGAGCCGCAGGTCTTTTCGAATCCCGGTGTCGACCAAGCCGCCAGGCGCGAATCGGCGCAGCAATCGCAGGCGGCCCGCGAGGACACCCGCCGTGTATCGGAGCTTCGGGCGCGCCGCACTGGCAGCCTCGAGCACGACGTTGGCCACGACGCTCGGATCATCTGCGGCGGCCATCACCTCCGTGATCGTCTTGCGCAAGGATGCGCGTATCTCGTGATACTCATCGAGCTTGGAGTCGGCCTCCCGGAAGTTCGCGTCGAACCCCGTCTTCGTGTATGCAGGCTCGATGACCGATACCCGGATGCCCCAGGTGCGCAGCTCATGGTCGAGCGACTCCGAGTAACCTTCGACCGCGTGTTTGGTCGCGGCATAGAGCGCCGCGTACGGCGCCGGCAGGAAGCCAAGCACGGAGCCGATGTTGAGGATGCGACCAGCCCGTTGACGTCGCATGTGCGGCACGACGGCGCGCGTCATCCGGACGATGCCAAAGAAATTCGTCTCGAAGATCGACCGGGCCTGTTCAATCGAGCTTTCTTCTGCTGCGGCCGGAGCGATACCGAAGCCGGCGTTGTTCACGAGCAGGTCGATGTGGCCTTCCAGGCGCAGCACTTCCGTGACCGTGGCTTCGACGGATTCATCGCTGGTCACGTCGAGGGGCAGTAGCTCGAACGCTCGTTGGTTCGCCTTGGCAGCACGTCTGCTGGTGCCGTAGACCTTGTAGCCCGCCGTCACGAGGCGTTGCGCCGTGGCTTCGCCAATGCCTGACGAAGCGCCCGTAACGAGTGCTGTCTTGCTCTGCATGATGTCCTTGCTTCCGATCTGCATGGGAATTCCTTTCAATGGATGGTGGTAATGACATTTCTGCTGCCAGGCAGGGGCAGGCTCGGTTCGTCGACCGCATCTAGACTCGGCTACCGAGATCCGTGATGAGACAGGTCTCAGATCCGTAGGCAATCAGCCGTCCTTCACCATCGAACACCTTCCCTTCCGAGCTGGCTACGCGCCTGCCGGAATGAAGCAGCGTTCCTTCACAGCGCAGTAGCCCGATCTTCGCGTGAGCCGCTCGCACAAATACCGTCTTCATCTCAATGGTTGTGTAGGTCAGTCCAGCTTTGAGCGTCGACTGCACGGCGCATCCCATGCACGAATCCAGCAAAGTGGCAATCCAACCGCCGTGAATCACGCCCATGGGGTTGTAGAATCGAGTGGACGGCATCGCCTCAAACACCACGCGACCTGCCTCCGCCGACACCATCCAGATATCTGTTGTCTCACTGAATGGCGGCGCTGGCTCGCGCCGCTCGAGCATGCTCTTCAAGAAATCGAGGCCTGTCCTTCCGGTGGCGCTCGCCGGATCAACAACGCCGAAAGCGCGGAAAGGGTTGTGTTCGCTCAAAGTTATTTCTCCTGTGCGATTTACGATGCGCGGTGATTCCGAAGCTAGGTTCTCTTGCTCTAGGCAGGAACGGGCTCCGTTCGAATATCTGAAGCGGCGTGCTCGTCGTTCGCGACCGGCTTGATCTTGAACCAGATGGCGTACAACGCCGGCAGGAACACGAGCGTGAGAACCGTCCCGCCGAAGGTTCCACCGATCAAGGTGTACGCCAGCGTTCCCCAGAAAACGGAGTGGGTGAGCGGAATGAACGCCAGCATCGCCGCAAGCGCCGTCAGAATGACCGGGCGGGAGCGCTGCACGGTGGCCTCGACCACGGCATCGAATGGCGCCAATCCATCCTTCTCGCTCTGACGGATCTGGCCGATCAGGATGAGCGTATTGCGCATCAGGATTCCGGACAGCGCGATCAGCCCGACCAGCGCGTTGATCCCGAACGGCTGCTGGAACAGCAGCAGGGTCGGAATGACCCCGATGAGTCCCAGCGGGGCGGTCGCGAACACCATCGTCATCGCGGAGATCGAGCGGACCTGAAAGATGATCGTGATCAGC